>Ga0182018_10000155_pt1 | contig 87617 bp, 81 predicted proteins | sample 812P2MmetaG_FD_120490 | JGI IMG/M metagenome (GOLD analysis project Ga0182018, IMG submission 120490) | Permafrost microbial communities from Stordalen Mire, Sweden - 812P2M metaG | ecosystem: Environmental > Terrestrial > Soil > Wetlands > Permafrost | place: Sweden: Stordalen | collected...
CCCGCGTGTGCTGTAACGTCCTTGACCAACACCCCTCAGGAGTCCCTCTCGTAGACAACGAAAGCACCCCGTCGCCTGACACCGAGTCCACGGACAGTGTCAGCGATGTGTTGTCCAGGACCGGGAGCGATGCCACCACGGTTGCTGTCGGGGCGACCGACGAGGGCGGCCTCTCGTCGGACGACGGAGGCCTATCGTCCAATGACGGTGGCCTCTCATCCGGCGATGGTGGCGTCTCCTCGGATGAGGGCGGGCTCTCGTCGGACGGCGGGCTCTCGTCCGACGATGGCGCCGTAGCCATCTGCGTCTCCCCCGGCGCGAGCAGCACCGCCACCGCGCCCGGCTATCTCGGCGACTGGACGCCCGGCGACTATCCCTCGGATTTCAGCGACGCCGGCGACTACCTGACCATCTCGGGCGTCACGGGCCAGATGGGCAATACGCGCCAATACGCCGTCCACGTCCCCATGGGCTACGACAAGAACACCCCTATACCCGCGCTCTTCTGTCTTCACGGGTTGGGACAGACCGCCGCCTTGTTTTGTCTGGATACGGGCGTCGCGTGGCCCGACAAGGCCGACCAAGGGGACTTCCTCGTCATCATGCCGAACGGTTACATGAACAGCTGGAACGGAGGGACGTGCTGCGGCGGAGCCGCGCAAGCGAAGCTCGACGACGTCTCGCTCATGCGCGCCATTTTTGCGGAGGTCGGCACGCACGTGAACATCGACCTTCGGCGGGTCTACGCCACGGGCCTCTCCAACGGTGCCTTCTTGAGCTACCGGCTGGCGTGCGAGGCGTCGGACCTGTTCGTCGCGGTGGCGCCCAGCGCCGGCGCGATCGGCACGGCGGCGATCAGCAGTGGAATTGCCGAGCTGACCACGGGCTTGACCACGGACCTGACGAGCTGCGCACCCACCAACAAGATCTCCGTTCTCGACATCCACGGGACGGCCGATCCGCTCATTCCATACTCAACGCAGGCGCCTTCTCTCGCCGTGATCCAAGCGAGCAACGGCTGCTCGACGACGACGGTACCGTCGACCGTCGTGCCAAGCGGCGGCGACACGACCTGCGTGAGCTTCACCGGCTGTCCCACGTGTCCGAACGTCAACGTCACCGGCTGCTCGATCGCGGACGGAGGTCACTGCTGGTTCGGTAGCTCCGATTGCGGGACGGGCGCCGGCTCGCTCGGAACTGGGATCGTTGGCAACAACAGCAACTTCATGCAGAACACCAACGCGATTTGGAACTTCTTCGCGCAGCTGTCGCGATGACGGCTCCCACGTCCACGCCCCCACGCGGCGGCCCCGAGAGCCTCGCCGCCTCCGCGCGCGGGGTCCGGCCGGGCCTTACCCGAGCGCACTCTTGAACAGCACGAGGAGCTCGCCCCACGCCCTCTCCGCCGCGTCGCGGTTGTACGCGTGCGAATCCGGTGGACACCAGCCGTGCATCGTCCCTTCGTACACTTCGACATTCGCGGGCAGCGAGGCTTGGGCGAACGCCGCCCTGAGCGTCTCCTTCGCATCCGGTTGCTTCGCGTCGTCGTTGGCAGCGATCGCAATGAGGAAATGCGCCTTCATCTTCGGAATCAGAAGGTGCGGGCTGTCCGGCTTGTCCGTCACGAGCCCCCCGCCGTGGAACGTCGCAGCGGCTCCGATGCGCTCCGGAGTCGTCGCTGCCGTGCGCAGGACGAGCGGGCCGCCCATGCAGTAGCCGATCGTCCCCATCTTGTGAGACTTGTCGACGGACGGTTGCTGGTCGAGCCACGCCGTCAGCGCCTTCGCGTCGGTGACCTCCGTCTCCGGCGTCAGCGAATGCGCGAGCCCCATCAGCGCTTCACGCGTCGCCGGATCTTCGAAGTCCGCATGCGGAGACGACGTCGGCGCCTTCTTCGTCCGGTAGAAGGGATTCACCACGAGCACGGCGTATCCAGACTCGGCGAGCCGCTTTCCCATCTGACGGAACGCCGGACGGAGACCGAAGATGTCCGGCCAGATGAGGACCGCCGGAGCTGTGCCGGTCGTTGGGTGTACATAGTAGGCATCACACGCGCCTTCCGGCGTCGTGATGCTGACCTCCGCCTCGGTCGTCGCCACCGCGCTGGCTGTCGGCGTGATCGCGGCTCCCGACGCCGCCGCCGTCGGTGTGGGCACCGGACCCGGCGCCGAATCTGCTGACTTGCACCCGATCGGCAGGAGCGACGTGAGGCCTGCGCCGAGCGTGAGGGCCCCGAAGCCTCGCCGCGACAGCAGCTCGAGGCGAAGGCGGTACGCGACCATGTCGTCGAAGGAATCGTTCTCACACATGGGCGCGAGTAGACGCGCTCTTCCGCGGCCCAACAAGAGCGCTTGCATCCCTGGCTCCTGGGGTGCGCCGCACTGACGGCTGTCGGCCCCCCCAATCTAAGGGCCGACGGCCAGGGTCGCGAGCGGCCTTTATTGCACAATTGCACGCCCATTGACCCGAAGGGACCATTCTACGCGTCGGGTGATCCATTTTCGTCCCGGCCGCCCACTATCGAACCGGGCATCCCATGAAGACGACTCAAGCGATCGGCACTGGACTAATTGCGCTCCTCATCTCCGCATGCGGCGCGGGCAGCGGCGGTGCACAGACGGGCGACGCAGCGGCGCCGGAGAACCCGGACATCGACACCAGCGTGGCGCCCGTCACAATCACGATGGGCACCTTCACGGTCGGCCCGGGCGACGAGGTGTACTACTGCCAGAACTTCGCGAACCCCTGGGGCAAGCAAGTCGACATCAAGACCTATGCGCTCGATATGGGCGTCGGGTCGCACCACATGTTCGCTTTTTACGCGACCGGTGCTACGGACGGCGCGCTCGCGCCTTGCCCGAACGGCGGAAACACGTTCGGCGCGTTCACGTTCGTCTCGCAGAGCCCGGTGAGGACGGTCACTTACCCCGCGTCGGTCGGCGCCACCATCCCGGCGGGAACGGGCTTCCAGATGATGGTGCACTATCTGAACACGACGGCGTCGACGCTCACGTCGAGCGTGAAGCTCACGATGCTCATCGCCAAGCCGGGGGTCGTGACGAACCACGCCGGAGTGCTCTTCCTCAACCAGCCGGCGATGACCGTCGCCTCGAACTGCACGGCCGGATGCGAGTCGACAGCGTCGTACGAGCTGCCGCAGGACGTCAATATCCTGCAGGCCGAGGGCCACATGCACAGGTTTGCGACGAAGTTCGTCGCCACGACGTCGACCGGAGTCACGCTGTACACAAGCACCCAGTGGTCGGAACCCAAGCCGGAGGACTACGCCCCAGCCCTTCTCCTGCCTTCCGGTACGACCGTCACGTGGACATGCACGGACGTGAACACCACCGGGCAGGAGCTCACGTTCGGCGAGTCCGCGCTGACGAACGTCATGTGCATCTCCCAGAACGTCTTCTATCCAGTCTCCGACGTGACGAACCCCGTGCTCGGCAACCTGGCCGGCTTCACCTTCTGATCGGAAGCTCCCAGCGCTTCGAGCGACGACTCTGAAGTGGTCTCGACCCAGAGCAACCGCGCCGCGAATGCGGTGCGCTCCGCGCCGTTCCATCGGAACGGCGGTTGCTCTAGTGGGACGTCGCCACTCTCTGAGCCGGCGCGTACCACGTCCATTGCTCAGCCAGTTTGCCCTCGGCGATGCGAAATAGCGCCACACCCCGCCGCGGGCCGTCCGGGTGGCCGTCGACTTCGTCCGGTTCGAGGCGCGTCCGCACCGCAACGAACTCCCGGTCTGACGCGACGATCTCGGCCCTCACCACCATGCCGGGGTAGAGGGCATGCAAGCGCGGGACGACCGAACGCAAAGCGGCCGGCCCGAGGAAGTCGGGATGGGCGTGTTCTACGTACTCGGGGCCCAGGAGTTCGTCGGCGACGGAGCCCTGGCCGGTGTTCCACATCTCGAAGTAGCGAAGCACCAGCGTCCGTCCCTCATCGGGATGGGACCCAGCGTGCGCATCGCGCGCGGAGGCGTGTCGATCAGAGGGACTCGGAGACTGTGACATCGAGCTCCTTTCCGGCGGTTCGTGGGTTACAATCGGAACCGTGACTCCGTTTCTGAAGATATACGGAACCAGCGCTCCGTTTGTCAACGGGTGCCCGGTCGGTGCGCGCCCATGACACGACCGCGCGTGCTGAGAGCCGACGCCGAGCGCAATCGCCGGCGCGTGCTGCAGGTGGCGCAGGAGGTCTTCGCGACCGAGGGGCTCGCCGTACCCATCGACGAGATCGCCCGGCGGGCCGGACTCGGCGTGGGCACGCTCTACCGGCACTTCCCCACGAAAGAGGTGCTGTTCGAGGCGATCGTCGTCGGCCGCATGGAGGGGCTCGTGGACGAAGCGCGGCAAGGCGCGAAGGCGCGCGACCGAGGCGCCGCGTTCTTCGGCTTCTTGACGAGGATGGTGGAGGAGGGTTCGGCGAAGAAAGACTTCCTCAACGCCCTCGCGGGTACCGGGGTCGACCTGCAGCGCGTCGCGGCCATCAAGCAACGGATGAGGCGGGCCCTGGCGGTCCTGCTCGAGCGGGCCCAGGCCGCCGGCGCGGTACGTGGCGAGATCGGCGCCGCCGACGTGCTGACGCTGGTGATGGGCACGGTCGGGGCGGCCGACCGTCACGGCGCGGGACCGGCCGAGCGCAACCGCCTGCTCGCCGTCATTTTCGACGGGCTCAGGCCCAGGCGGGTGATCGCGGTTCGTGCACGAAGTCGTCGACGAACGTCGGTCTGAAGGGGGGCGACGGTTGCATCTACGGACGGGCGAGGGCCTCCGCCACGAACTCGTACGAACGCTTTCGCGCAGCATGATCATGGACGTGCGTAAGCACCATCACTTCGTCCGCCCCCGACGCCTCGACGAGCACGCCGAGGTGTTCGCGCACCTTCGCGACGCCACCCACAATCAAGTGGGATCCTCGTCCCGCTCGCAACGCTTCTTCGTGCGCGTCGTACCGGTGCGCGAGCGCCTCGTCCACGCTGGGCAGCGGCCGGTCACGGATGCCCTGGAGAAACCGCACCATCGCCAGCTCCCCCGACGAGGCGAGCCTCTTCGCGGCGACGTCTGTCTCCGCGCAGACGACGGCGAGTGCGAGGATCGCCCAGGGCGCGTGGCGTCCGAGCGACGGGACGAACGCTTCGCGGTAGCGGCGTAAGACGCGGACGGAATCCTCCGGGTTGATGTGGTGCGCGAACGCGAAGCCCATGCCACGCTGCGCGGCGAGCAGGGCGCCGCCCGCTTCGCTGGAGCCGAGCAGCCACAGCTCGGGGGAGGGGACGTGAATTGGGACGGCGCGAATGGTGCCGCTGAACCCCGTACGAGGCGGGTCGTCTTCGTCGAGGTAGCGCGTCAGTTCGGCGAACTGCTCGGGGAAGTCGTCGACGTCGAGCGCGGCGCGCGAGCGGCGGAGCGCGGCCGCCGTGCGCGGATCGGTCCCAGGTGCACGTCCGAGCCCGAGGTCGATTCGGCCGGGGAACAGTGCATGGAGCACCCGGAACGTCTCCGCGACCTTCAGGGGGGTGTGGTTGGGCAGCATGATGCCGCCGGCGCCGACCCGGATGGACTGGGTCGTCGCGGCCACCTGGCCGATCATGATCTCGGGCGCGGGACAGGCAAGACCGCCGGCGTTGTGGTGCTCGGCTAGCCAATAGCGGCGGAAACCGAGCATCTCGGCGTGCCGCGCGAGGTCGAGCGTGTTGCGGAGCGCGTCGCCGGCGGTCGAGCCGGACGGGATTGGAGAGAGGTCGAGGACGGACAGGGACGGGGGTATCGGCATGCGCTCCCCCATGATGTCCGCCGCAGTGTAGCTCAGGGTCCTGCGAGCGCCGACCAGAACGCGCAGTTGTGGTCAGCCGCAAACGCCGTGTCTGTGTATGCCTGCGGGGTCGGCGCCGGTAGCGCCTCGGTACGGTCCGTAGTCGAAGTTTGCTGTACCCATAGTGGCGTCGCGAGCGAATTCGGGTCTGCCCGGCCCGCAAAAGCGGTCCAATAGGCCACCATTGCGCTCGAGAGGCGTTCCTGATCGGCCGTCAGCGCCGGGGCCGGAACCGTGACCGGCAGGTCGAACAGGTACTGGAGTTCGGCGGAATGGTACGCACCGTACGGGAAGCTGACGGGAGGCAGGAAGCGCTGGGGCGCGTTCTCGTCGTCGAACTCGTAGGCCCACGTGGGGACGTATTGAGACAGATCATGCTGCACAGTCAGCGTGTTGCACGAGAAGACAGCGTCGGTGCCGATGGCGCCCAGAGCGAGCCCGGGGCTCGCGTAGTTACTGAGCGGGTACTGAGCCACGACCAACGATACGACTTGCGCCGGCGCGCTCAGCAGGGCAGCGATGTATCCCGGATACTCTGCTGCGGTCACCGGTCCGTACGGCAACTCGAACAGGTACGCCACGAACAGCCTAAATTCGTCATGGTTCGATCCCTCGACGACAGGGACTCGGTTGAACTGGCCGCTCGAAAACGCCGCGCCGACCGACTGCGGCAGGACCTTTCCGTCCACATTCGGCATGTAGGCCGAGGGGCTCAAGCTTTGATTGGCCAGAAGCGTGGCCACCGGCACCGCGCGCAGGCATGCCGTGTCCTGTCCGCTGCAACCCACCGCGGTGGCGAACGCCGTACCTGACGATTCCGCAGCGGCCAGCGTCGGCTGCGTCAAGGCGTACGATCCGCTCTCCGCGATTGCGCGCTGGAAAAGGCCATTCGAACGCGGCGAAGCCAGGTGAGCGTGGATGCTCAGGCCGCCGGCAGACTCACCGAAGATGGTCACGTTGCCCGGATCGCCTCCGAACCCCCCGATGTTGCGTTGCACCCAGCGAAGGGCCTCCTGTTGGTCCTGTAGACCGTAGTTGCCCGACGTTCCCTCGGGCGATTCCGCGCTCAGCGTTGGGCTTGCAAGAAAGCCGAGGGAGCCAAGACGATAGTTGATCGTGACGACGACGACGCCCTGGCCCACGAGCTTGCTCGGGCCGTAGTCATCGCTTTCGCCCGTCTGAAACGCCCCTCCGTGGATGTAGACCATGACCGGGTGCAGGGTGAATGCATCGGCGGGCGTGTAAACGTTCAGAAAAAGACAGTCTTCCGTGCTGCTTAGGACTCCGAAGGGCGTCGCGACCTGAGGGCAGTGGTTGCCGAACTGACTGGCGTCTAGCGGCGCAATCCATGGGGCCGCGGGTTGCGGCGGACGCCAGCGTAGATCACCCACCGGAGGAGCCGCATACGGAATGCCCAGAAACTCGCGCCCGCTAGACGTTTCCACGCCCAGCACGGGACCGTGGTCAGTCCACGCGATCGTGCGGCCATCGCTTGCGCTCGCTCCCGCGCCGCCAGACACCACGGCAAGTGTGCCCACCACAATCAACAATGCTCGCTTCACGGTACCCTCCAATCCGTATTGCGCATTACGTCGCTCCGGCACGGATCCACTCCCGAAGGCCAGAGTTAATGCGCGTCCGCGCTATAGGATCCGCGGACCAAATTCGCCATAGTCATTTGGACCGTTCGGTCCGGCTCGTGAACGAATGGCCCAATATGCACTTACTGGGGCCCGCGCGGCGCACTGGCGCAGTGACGCTATCGCTCGGTATTCACTGTACGCAGTCGTGCGTCGACGAGCAGACGGGGGTCTGCGTTCCGGAGCAGTTCGTGTTGCTGAGGCACTCGACACACTTGGTGGTCGTCTGGTCGCAGTACGGCGTGCTGCCGAAGCATTGACCGTCGCTCGAGCATCCGGGCTGGCAGGTGAAAGTACTCGGGTCGCAGAAGTGAATGGTGGGCCCGCAGTCGGAGTTCGTCAGGCAGACGACGCATGTCTGCGACGCAGTGTTGCAGAGGCGGGCCGAGCCCGAGCAGTCGCTCGACGTCGTGCATTCTTCCGCGTCTCCGCGGAGGCCGGAGTCGCTCGTCGGTCGCGCGTCGCCCGGCGCTCCACCGTCCGCGGCGTCGTCCCTGGAAGGTGCCGCGTCCGTCGATTCGGCGTTCGGGTCGAACCGATCGAAATCGAGGCCGCACGCCTCGATGGGCAAGGCGACCAGCGCAAGGAGCGGAACGTATCGCATGTCCTACTTGCCTACTTTTAGACCCAAGTCTGGCGTGCGCCAATCGCGTAGCTTGGCCGCGGGCCGCGCAGAGTGTGACCGTGTCCGCTTCGGCTACGCCACGCGCACGCAAGCCGAGCGCGGTTCCGGGTGCTAACGTGAAGCGCGTGACCCGGGTCGTCGCAGTCGTCGCTTGCACCTTGGCGATGCTGCCAGATCCGCGGCAAAGCTCTTGAGCAACGCCGAAGTCCTCGCGCCCGCGCTCGATGCCATACCCCTCTTCCCGCTGAAGGGCGTGGTCCTCTTCCCGGGAGCACTCCTGCCGCTTCACATTTTCGAACCGCGCTATAGAACGATGCTCGCCGACTGCCTGGCGACGCACCGGTGCATGGCGATGGCGTTCGTAGTCGTCGATGGCGACGGCGCCGACATGGCCGGCCGGCCGGAGATCGCGCGCGTCGCCGGCGCGGGTCTCGTCGTTCAACACGCGGCGCTCGACGACGGTCGATCGAACGTCGTCCTTCAGGGGCGGGCTCGGGTATGGCTCGACGAGCTGCCGTTCGTCGCGCCCTATCGCCGCGCGCGCGCCCGCATCCTCGACGAGATGGCGACGCCCGTCCGTGCCGTCGACCGAACCGGCCTTCTCGCCGTGGCGACCGCCTTCGCGGCGGCGGCGCACCAGACGGACTTCGCGATCCCATCCGGGGTCAACCCCGGTGCGGTCGCGGATCTCTGCGCTCACCAGCTCATCGTCGACCCTCAGGCACGCCAGAATGCCCTCGAGGAACTCGACATCGCCGCCCGCGTGCGTCTGGTGACCGACACGCTCGCGGAGCAGATGAGTCGAGTGAGCCGTGAAAGTGGTCCGCCGACGAGCAGGACGTCGTAGCGGGCTTACTCGGCGACCAGCTTCACCTCGATGTTGCCGCGGGTGGCGTTGGAATACGGGCATACCTCGTGCGCCGCGTGCATCAGGGCCTCGGCCTCCTCGTGCGACAGGCCCTCGACCTTGCCGTGGAGCTCGACGGAGAGCACGAACTTGCCCTGATCGTTCACGTTGAAGCTGACGTGCCCCGTCACGCTCGCGTCCGTCAGGGGCTTCTTCTGCTTGCGAGCCACGACCCGCATCGCGGATTCGAAGCACGCCGCATATCCCGAGGCAAAGAGCTGCTCGGGGTTGGTCCCGGCGCCACCCGGTCCGCCCATCTCCTTTGGAGTCTTCAAATCGAGATCGACGATCCCGTCCGACGACCGAACGTGACCGTCTCGCCCGCCGTGAGCCGTCGATACCGCCGTATAGAGAGTCTTCATCGGATGCCCCTCGTCCTGGTATCGGATGCGTCGGACGCCGACGCCGTTGCTGTCTCCGGTTCACCCGCGAGCCGGCCGTAGTAATATGCTTGCTCCCATGATCGATCACATCACGCTGACCGTGACCAACTACGCCCGGTCGAAGGCATTCTACGAGAAGACCCTCGCGCCTCTCGGAATCAAGCTGATCGTCGAGTACGGCGTCTATGGCGGGTTCGGCTTGCTGAGTAACCCATTCTTCTGGATCGGCGCGAAGACGCCCGACTTCTGGACAGGGGCCCACAAAGCGGGGATGTCGCCAACCCACGTTGCGTTCAACGCCAAAGACCGCGCCACGGTCGACGCGTTCTACGCCGCCGGAATCGCGGCGGGCGCGAAGGACAACGGACCGCCGGGACCCCGCGCTCTATACCATCCGCACTACTACGGCGCCTTCGTCCTCGATCCCGACGGGAACAACATCGAGGCGGTGTGTCACTCGCCGGTCTGAACGGCCCGCGGCGGCGCTGGGGGGTGCTCGCTCATTCGAGCGAGATCATGCCTGCGCCGCAGCAGCGTCGGCCGTCGCGGTGGCCGCGGTCGCCTCGATCTCGATCGTGATGGCGACGTCTTCGCCGAGGGCCAGCCCGCCCTGATCGAGCACCTGATTGTAGCTCACGCCGAAGTCCTTCCGGTTGATCTTCGTCGTAACGGTGAAGCCTGCGCGCCGCTTGCCCCACGGGTCCTTGGCGACGACGCCGCCCCGCTCCACGTCGAGCACGACCTCGCGGGTCGCGCCGCGAATCGTGAGGTCGCCGGTGACCGACAGGTGGTCTTTGCCTTTCTCTTCGACGCGCTTGCTCTTGAAGACGATGAGCGGGTGCTTCTCCGCTTCGAAGAAATCCCCCGAGCGGAGGTGCGCGTCACGTTGCGCCTCGTGGGTGTCCACGCTCGCGACGTCGATCTCGACGTCCACGCGAGAATGCGCCAGATTCTGCTCGTCGAGCTCGAGGTGGCCGGTCCACTTGGTGAACCGCCCGCGCACCTTGCTGACCAGCATGTGGCGCACCGTGAAGTCGACGCTCGAGTGCGCGTGATCGAAGTCCCACTTTACTAGTGACATGCGATTTCTCCTTGGTTGCTCGTATATCTACGGATTTGGATCGATGACGGGGACGAGGGCGCCGTTGCGGCCGCTGACCGCGCCGCATTCATCGCACGATGGTGGCGCGCTCGATCAACACGTCGACGCTCTCCGCCGTCTTCGGGCGCTGTACGGAGACGCCCACGCTCGTGCCTGCTTCGCCACGAAGACGCTGGAGCGCGTCGGCGACGGACATCCCCTCCGTGCTCTCGGCGTCGATCCGGAGAATCCGGTCGCCGGCGCGAAGCCCCGCCCGCTCCGCCGGGTCTCCCGCGAATACGGCGCCGAGGGCGAGCCCCTCCGGCGTCTGCGCGAGGTTCGCTCCGATGCCGGCGAACTCGAGGCCGGCGCCGCCGTCGATGGCGTTGAGAGTGACGTCTTTGGTGAGCGTGCCGTGCGAATCGACGTGAAGCCCGGAGAGCATGCGGATGCGAAAACCGGGTTTCTCGGCGCGCAACGTAAAGGGACCCGTAGGCGCGCCGGCGAGGCGGTACTGGCCCGCCGCGTCTGTCTGTGTGTGAGCGTTGCTTTCGATCACGCTGCTCACCGCATCGAAGCGGAGGTCGACGCCCTCGATCGGCATGTGGCGCTCATCGAAGACGTGTCCGACCACCGACCCGCCCGCTGGCAGCACGATGCGAACCCCAGTCGTCGTGATGCCGCCAGCCACGTCGATGGGGTCCGATCGCCCGGACGGCCTGTCCGGGGTTCCCGCGGTGAGCACGTAGCGGCCTGGGGCGAGCTTCTCCAGGCGAAATGAGCCATGCGGGTCCTCGACTTTCCGTGGAGGCGCCGCGCGGAGACTGCGACCCTGGGCGCCGGAGAAAGACTCGACGCCGACGGTGAACGACGGGACGCTCGCGCCACTCTCCTCGGCCACCGCGCCCTCGATCGCCCCTCCCGGCCTCAGGCGGAGACCGACGCGGCGTCCCTCGGCGAGGACGATCGGCTCGCTCGCCTCGTACTCATCGTGCTGTGCCACGGCCATGCAGCCGATTGTCGACGGGGGGAGCTCGAAGGTGCCGTCCTCGGCGCTCACCGCACTCTTTTCGGACGGTTGTCCCTCGCAGGCGACGATGCGTGCGCGGATCGGATTGCCATCGGGGTCGCGCACGTCGCCGTTGACGGCCGGAGCCGTCAGGAGCCTCACTCGTACGACGAGGTCGACCGAGCTTTCACGATGCGGCAGCGAGACGCGCGCCGTCTTGTAGCCGCGGGCCACCGCGACGAGCTGCGTCACGCCGTCCGGCACCATCGCGAGGCGGAAGGCGCCGTCCGTGTCGCTCGCCGCGCCGCGGGCGATCCACGGGACGCCTTCGATGAAGATCGTGGCGCCGGCCACCGGGTGATCGTCGACGTCGACGACGGTCCCCCGTACGGCGCTCGCGGTGGAGAGGACGAGAGTGATCTCCGTGCTCTGGCCCTGCGCCAAGCGCAGCTCCGCGCTCGTCACGGCTCCGTCGGGGTCGTGGTCGGCCACGACCCGCAAGGGCTCCGAGCCCACGTGTGCAAAGGAGAATTTCCCCGCGGCGTCGCTCTTCGCCTCGGTATAGACGGTGTACGGCAGTCTCGGAGAGACCAGGCGCACGGCCGCGCTGTTCACGGGTTTTCCGTCGGCGTCTAGGATCCGACCATGGATCTCTGGCGTCCGATCTTCGACGGCCCCCGCCGTGGCGATCACAGCCGTTGACGGTGCACTTGCGGCGGGTGCCGGGAGGTCGGCGATGAGCGCATGCGCGAGAAATACGGCCCCGACGGGTGCGAGGAGCATCGCGGCGATGAGGGTCGCGGGAAGGCGCGCTTTTCTCGAGCTGGCCATGCACACGTGCATCTTTGCAAGGTCGCGTGCGGCAGCCTACGGCTGTCCTGCACGAACTGACGGGCAGTGATAGCATTGGATGAGGGGGACTCTGGGTCCCGTCCGATCCACGTATGAGCGCTTCGCTACCATCGCGTCTGTCGGTGCGGCCGGCGACACCGAAGCCGTCGGTGCCGCCCGCCGAGCGAGTGGCCAACCGCTACGTGGTCAAGGAAGAGCTCGCGTCCGGTGGCATGGGCGTCGTTTATCGCGTGCTCGACCGCTCGACGGGCGAAGAGCGCGCGCTGAAGCGCTTGAATCGCAACGCGTCCAACGAACTATTTCTCGTGGAGGCCTTCGAGCGCGAATACCAGGTCCTCGCCGGCCTCGATCACCCGCGCATCATCCGCGTATTCGACTACGGCGTCGACGAAGTTGGCCCCTACTACGCGATGGAGCTGCTCGAGGGGCAGGACATGCGAAAGGCGGCCCCGCTGCCCTACCGCCAAGCCTGCGCGTTGCTTCGAGACGTCGCGACCTCGCTCGCCCTGTTGCACGCGCGGAGGCTGATTCACCGTGATCTGAGCCCCACCAACGTGAGAATGACCCCGGACGGGCACTGCAAGCTCATAGATTTCGGCGCCCTGGTCTCATTCGGCAGCTCGCGACTGGTCGTGGGGACGCCGCCCGCCATCCCGCCCGAAGCGTTGAGAGGGGCGCCGCTCGATCAGCGCGCCGACCTCTATGCCCTCGGGGCGCTCGCCTACTGGATTCTCACCGGGCGGCACGCCTACCCGGCCCGTCAGATCGAGCAGCTCCCCGAGATATGGAAGGTCGCCCCGCCCGCCCCCAGCTCGGTCGTCGAGACCGTCCCGAAAGAGCTGGATGCTCTGGTGCTGTCGTTACTCAGCAGCGATCCGCTCGCACGCCCGGCGAGTGCAGCCGAAGTCATCGCGCGCCTCAACACGATCGGCGAGCTGGCCCCGGAGGGCGGAGAGGACGCGGAGCGCCTCGCGCAGAGCTTCTTGCTCAATCCGCGATTCGTCGGTCGCGCGGCCGTCCTCGAAGATCTAAAGGAGCGAACGGAGGCTGCTCTCGACGGGCGCGGCAGCGCGGTGCGCATCGAAGCAGGCGCGGGACTTGGGCGCACACGCCTTCTCGAAGAGATCGGGGTCCGCGCACAGCTCGCCGGCGCGGCCGTCCTCCGCGTCGACGCGAGCACGTACAAGCAGGCGCACGGGACCGCGCACGCGCTGGCCGTACGCATGCTGGACGCCGTTCCCAAGGTCGCACGCGAGAGCGCGAAGCACTTCCGCACGGCCATCGCCGCGCTCGGGCGCGACGTCGAGACTCGGATGGCCGCGAACACGTCGATTGCCCCGCCGCCCAAGTCGGCGGTATCGCTGCCGCCGCCCTCGGCCGAGCCGGGTAGCGATGCAGGCACGCTGGACGGCTGGTTCGCGGAGGTCAGCCGGACCAAGCCACTCGTGATCGAAGTCGACAACGTCGACGACGCCGACGACGCGAGCCTCGCCTTGCTCGTCGGACTCGCTCGGCTCGCGCCGAGCAACCCACTCTTGCTCGTCGTGAGCGAGCGGGAGCGCCGGAGCCCGCGTGTTGCACCCGGCTTGGTCAGTCTGCGCGGTCAGTGCACGCGCATCTCGCTCGCCCGCCTCTCTCCCGCCGAGACGCTCGAGCTCGTCTCGTCGCTCTTCGGCGGCGCACCCAACGTCGAGCGACTCGCCGATTGGCTGCACGGTCGAACTGCCGGCGGCCCGCTCCATTGTGTCGAGATTCTTCGCCAGCTCGTAGCGAAGGAGGTCGTCCGTTACATCGACGGCGTCTGGGCGCTTCCGGTGGACCGCCCGAATGCCGAGCTGCCGGCGGCACTCGAGGACGTGCTCCTGACCCGCCTCGCGACGCTGGGCGAGGATGCTCGCGGGTTCGTGGAGTGCCTGAGCCTGCAGCGAGAGCAACCGACGCTCGAGCTCTGTCGGTTGCTCGTCGCTCAAGCCGATGACCGCAAGATCCTCGGGTTGCTCGACGAGCTGGCGCGGAGCGACGTCCTTTACGTCGACCCGGACGGCTATCGCTTCAGCAGCACCGCCCTCCGCGATGCACTTCTGGGCGGAATGGACGACCACCGCCTCGAATACAACCACCGCCGCCTGGGGGAGGCGTTCGTGCAGCTCGCGGGGCCGGACGATCATGAGCGGCGGCTGGAGGCCGGCTGGCACCTGATCAAGGGCGGCGTCGCCCTCCGCGGCGCCGACCTCATCGCCGAGGTGACACACAATAGCGCCATCGTCCGTGCGCTCACCGCCAACCTGCACCGCGTCGGGGAAGCGATCGAGGCCGCGCTCCAAGTCTACAAGCGGCACCGCCGCTCGATCTACGCGCGCATGCCGCTTCTGACAGCTCTTGCGTACACGGGCTACTACGAAGATCGCCGATGGGGTGACCGGTACGGCGACGAGGCGCTGGACGCGTGCGAGGACCTTTGCGGCCTGCGCACCGCCCGGAACCTCGGGCGGATCCTCGGACGGTGGCTAGGGCTGATTCTCGGGATGCTCATCGCCGTCGTGCGCTTCAAGCTCAGCCCGGCCGTCGATCGCAAGTACCCGTTCCGCGAGATGATCGTCCAGCTCCTCGGAGCCACGACGACGCTGACGGGTATCGCCGCTGCCTCGCTCGACTTCGAGCGCGCGACGCAGGTGGCCAACGTCCTCGACGTTTTTTCGGTCCTTCCCGAGCGGATGTCGTTCGTCGGCATCTACCAGTTCTGCCTCGGCCTGCGGGAAATCGGGCGCGAAAGGCAGACCGTCGCCTTCGCGACCTTCGACACCCTCCTCGCGCGGCTCGCCAATCCTCGCTACTACCCGACACTCGACGCCGGGACGCGGCCTCTCTACGTGACGGGAGGGCACTACGCTAGGGGTGCATTCGCGATCATGCAGGCGGACGGCCGCGCCGCGCTCGAGAGCGCCGATGCGCTCGACGCGTCGGGGTTCAAGCTCTACGCGATGATCGCGAGTCAGCTTCGTTTCCTCTACTACATGAACCGCGGCGAGTTCTCGAAGGCCGTGACGCATCGCGAACAGGTGGAGCTCCACGCGGCTCACGTGGGGAGCGCCTGGCAGGTAGAGAACTGGGAGGGGGCTTGCCTCACCCCCCTTTATACGAATCTGTCCGACGTCGAGGCCCTGACGCGGGTCGTGGCGCAGCTCGAGGAATTGAGCGTGACTGTCACCTCACTGAAGCTCTACGCGAGGCTCGCGCGGCTGTCGCTGATGCTCGTCGTGGGCGACGCGATCGAGGCGGAGCCGCTCCTCCTGACCGAGCTCGAAGAGCGCCCTCCGCGCAGCTTCATCGGGTGGGCATCGGTCCATGCATACCTCGCTCGCGGTTACAACGAACGAGGCGAGTATGCCGCCGCCAAGAAAGTCTGCGAGAGCGCGCTCGTTCACATCACGGACGCCGACCGGGAGTACGTCACGCTGTTCTTGCCGATCGACATCCAGATGGCGGTCGCTGAAGCCGGCCTCGGCCAGGTGGATGCGGGCCTCGGGCGAATCGACGCGTGCCTCGAGCGATTTCGCGACTGCGATCATCCGCTCGTGCAAGGGTTCCTCCACGAGGCGCGCGCACGAATCGCGTGGATGGCCGGCTTGACCGACGAATACAACCTGAGCGTCACGATCGTGGACCACTGGTTTCGCCGCACGGGCACTCCGGCGCTGATCGCAAAGTGCGAGCGGCTGGCCGACCTTCGAACCCGGCCGGGGGGCGCTCACGCCCTGCAAGCTGGGACGTTCGTGTCGACCAAGTCCAACGCCGTGACCGGCATCGAGAGCGGCAGGCTCGAGCCTGAGGCTCGGACGGTGCAAGCTTCCGTTCGGCGGGGTTCGGAAACCGCCTGACTCATTTGGTAGAGCGGGGCGTCAGCGCGTGGCATGCTCCAATCGATGGTTCCGACACCGTCCCCGCCGCCGTCGTCCGCCGGCGACGATTCGGAGCGTGAAACGCAGCCTACGCACTCGTCCGACGAGCGCCCCACGGTTCTCAGGCACGACTCATCCGTTCGAAGGGTGCGCAGTGTCGACGTCCTGCCGAAGCTCGTCATCGACGTGACGCGCGAGGCCCAGCACGGCGAGCGGACCTTCGTGCACCAGGGTGAAGTTTGCAGGATTGGCACCCATTCGTCGAATCACCTCGTCCTCCGGGATCCTGCCGTTTCGCGTTTCCACTTCAAGTTGACGCGCGAGGGCTCGATCTGGCGCGTACAAGACAATGGCTCGCTCAACGGCATCACGCTCGACGCAGTTCGCGTTCGAGACGCGGAGCTTACGGTCGAGGGAATCATCGCGCTCGGCGATTGTCGCCTTCACGTCCGCGCTGTCGAGGGGACCGACGAGGTCTCGCTCCCGATTATGCAGGCGTTCGGTGCGCTGGTCGGTGGCAGCGTCGCGATGCGCAAGCTCTTCGCGGTCCTCGAAAAGGTGGCGATGAGCGAGATCAACGTCCTCGTCGAAGGCGAGAGCGGCACCGGCAAGGAGGTCGTCGCCGCGGAGATCGTCCAGCGTGGCCCGCGCGCCGAGCAACCGTTCGTCATCGTCGACTGCGGCGCCATTTCTCCCAGCCTGGTCGAGAGTGAGCTGTTCGGACACGCCCGCGGCGCCTTCACGGGCGCGGAGCGCGACCGGGTCGGTGCGTTCGAGACCGCGAACGGTGGGACCGTATTTCTCGACGAGATCGGCGAGCTCCCGCTCGAGCTGCAGCCGAAGCTGCTCCGCGCGATCGAGGCTCGCGAGATCCGTCGAGTCGGCGAGACCGCGGCGCGGAAGATCAACGTCCGCGTCATAGCGGCGTCGAACCGGGACCTCGAACGGGAAGTGAACCGGGGCCGGTTCCGTGAGGACCTGTACTTCAGGCTGGCCGTGGTCAACGTCCGCGTCCCCCCGCTACGCGACCGCGTCGACGACCTGCCGCTCCTCATTCGCTCCTTTCTCGCGACGCTCGACGTGACCGACCACGCCGACCTCTTCCCGCCGCACGTCCTCGCCGAGCTGGCAACGCATGACTGGCCGGGCAACGTGCGAGAGCTACGAAACTACGTCGAGCGCACCGTGGTTCTGCGCGAGCCGCTGCCCGCGTCCAAGCGCCAGGCGGGGCCTGCAGGCGACGTCGACCTCCGCGTGCCCTTCAAGCTGGCGAAGGACGCCGCCGTGGACGCCTTCGAGCGGAACTACCTGGCCGCGCTCCTCGATGCGGCGGGCGGGAACGTCAGCAAGGCCGCCCGCAACGGCGGCATGGACCGGATGTATCTGCACCGGCTGATCCAGAAGCATGCCCTCCGGACGGCGCCGCGTCAGCCGCCCGAGACCTGACTATGCCTGTCCGGGCTCGGCGGGGACCGAGCGGAGGAGGCGCGAGCGCGTCGACTCCTCGGCCGTGAACGCGGGCTCGACCGCGCGCTTCGACGCGAACCGACCGAGAGCTTCGCACCCGCGACGCCCGAGATAGTTCGATTCGACGAGCCTCTGGAAGTCGCGAAAGGTCATGGACTCGGCCGAAATCGACTCGAGCTCGCCCGTCTCCCGCAGGCGCTTCATGCAGCAGAGCATCGTATGGGCCGCCGTGTAGAGAGCGGGCGTCGAATAGAGGACGATCTTGAAGCCCAGCTCGTGAAGCCGGCGTGAGGCGAGAAGAGGCGTCTTGCCGCCGAGGATCAGGTTGATGACCTTGTGGCCAGGCACCTCCGCGCCCACCCGCTCGAGTGCCTCTACGGACGGGAGGCCATCGATGAGGAGGACGTCCGCGCCCGCCTCGTGGAATCGCTTGGCGCGCAGGATCCCTTCGTCGATGGTCGTCGCGTCGGTGCGGGCCACGACGCACATGCGCGTTTGCCTCGCTTGGAGGGCCGCGTCGAGCTTTCGCATGTACTCGTCGAGCGGGATGATCTGCTTGCCGGCGGCGTGGCCGCAGCGCTTGGGGGACACCTGATCCTCGAGGATCATCGCCGCGGCCCCCGCGTGCTCGAGCTCACGCACCGTCCGGACGACGTTGTCCTCGTTGCCGTAGCCGTTGTCGGCGTCGACGACCAACGGGACGGCGATGGCGCTCGATACGTTCTTCGTGACGAGCGCAGTCTCGACCAGGCTCGTGAGACCGATGTCCGGATTGCCGAGGAAGCTCGCCGCGACCCCGTAGCCGCTCATGAATACGGCCTCGAATCCGGCGCGCTCGAGCATCATGGCGCTCAAGGCGTCGTAGCATCCTGGCAATTCGATCCCGCGTGTAGCGTCGAGAAGCTCTCGGAACCGCTCGGCCATTCCGTTGATTGATCGCATGGTTTTATCTCCTCCTCGCCTCACCGGGCGGGTGTCACTGGACTTCGCAATACCCGAGATTGCACGCGGGGCGGCTCGGGTCCCCGCAGTCGCTCGCTGTGGTGCACTTCGTGCACTCGGCGGGTGCGGTGCCGTCGACGCTGGCGCTGAAGTAGCAACGGCACTGAAACGGCGCTGAATAGGCCGACTGTGGCCCTAGCTCCGTGCTCCGCTGTACCAACATCGCGCAGCTCGGCACGAGGCTGGACGCGATGAAAGCGTCGAGGAGCTGGGACGCCAGGTTCGGCACGGACACCACCGACACGAACGCCGTGGCAGCAGGCGACACCGGTATGCCGCCGGCCACGGCGGTGAAAAAGTGGATCGGCCCCCATATCGGGTAATGGCCGTCTCGGACGTTCTGCTTGTCCTTCGTGAAGGGCGTGGAATCCGGCAGGTACGCGCAGTCTTGGCCGTCCGCCTCGAAAGCGAGGGCTTTCAGATTGGCGCGGTCGTCGTCGTAGTAGTCGGCCGATATGATCCCGATGGCCTGATTTGCGAGGGCGGGATCGGAGATGACGCGGAGGTCGGAATCCACGGCGGCGGCGGTGCCTCGATCGATGCCCCAGAACGCACCCGCGGGCACGTTGATAGCCTTGCCGATCATTTGCTGCGTGCCGGTACTTTGGTTGCGAACGAAGTAGAGCGACGGATTCGTCCAGGGCGCGCCGGCGCCGTGATCGCCCCCCATGCCGAAGACTGCCCTTGCGGCCTCGGCGCTGATGGCTTGCTGGGCGGAGACGCCGGGTACGACGAACGTCATGGCTTGGATGGGCCCGAGGTACTCCGCGACTCCCGCACCGGGAGTGCCGTATCCACTGCAGGTCGAGGAGAAGATGTCCGATTCGCCGACGTCCACAGTGGCCCCCTCGGGGCCGAGCGCGCACGGGATGGCCGTGCCGTCCATCTGGAAGTACTGCGCCGGCTTTCCGCTCCCTCCCGGCGCCGGGTCGTTGATGACGTGCGTGGATCCGAGCACGGACGACACGCCCGTGCATGAGTTCGTGACCTGATAGACCGGCGTGTAGCCGGTGGCGAGGATGAGCGGCGTGAGCTTGGAGAGCAGGGGTGGAAAGTTGCTCGACCCCGTGATGAAGATGACCTGACTACGGCCGTTCGTGGGGTCGAGGCAGCTGGGCAGCTCGTCTCCAGCGCCCGCCTCCGTGCCTTCCCCGCCGTCGGACATGAGGGCCACGGAGGTCGCGGAGGCCGTTGGCGCGGGAGGCGAGGCGAGGGCGGCGTCCACGTCGGACGACCCTCCGCAGAGTCCGAGCCTCTGGCAGTTGTCGAACGAGAGACATTGGGCGGTGCTGCACTGGTTCAGAAAATCGCTCGGCTGCTGCGGGGTGCCATAGAAGCAGTCGGCGGGGCCGAGACCGGAGGCGACGCAGACCCCCCCCTGGCAATACGGGTGGCCGCCGAAGCGCTCGCAGTCCGAGTCGGCGTCGCACTGCGTCGAGCTTCGATCGACGAGCGCCGTGCATGCCCCCGAGGCAAGCAGAGACACTCCCACGAGCGCTGCCATCCACTTTTGAGACGCGGTGTCTCGCCGCAAGCTTCGCATGTCTGGCGTAGTCTTCATGGCCCCGTGGGTTTCAAAAGGTCGCTTCGAAGTCCATCCACGTAGGGGTCAGGCGCAGGCGGGCGGCGGCGCCTTCGCTGCCGTGACGTGCGGCAGGCGAGGTCAACGTGGAGAGGAGCGTGATGCCGCCCACGACGACCGCCGCTGCCGTCAGCGAGTCGGCGAGAATGGAGTAAGTCAGCGTGCGATTCGACTCTTCCTGGAGGGTCGCGGGTGAAGCTGGAAACATGTTGCGCTCGGCCTTCAAGTCGGCCGACTCCCGGAGCGCGAGAGCGCCCGCCCCCGCGGCGCCCGCCGCGAGCACTCCCGTGGAGACCCAGCCCAGCGTCCGCAGTGCGAAGGACGCCCCGGATGGACCCCGAGCCTGGGCCTGCGCCGTCGGGTCCGAAGCTCGCGAGGCCGCATCGGAGGTGGTCGCAGGCAGCTCCAGACTCACCGTCACGTTGTCGTCCGCGGCCACGTCGACGAAGCGCGTAGCGGGCGCCCGGCCGGGTAGGACCGCGGTCACCTTCCGGTGCCCGACGCTGACGAGCAAGTGGTCGCCGAAAGGAGTCTTGCCTAAAGGACGGTCGTCGACGGAGACGTCGGCCCCTGGCGGGACCGTGACGATAGTGAGGTGACCTACGCGCGTGCGAAGCACTTCGATGTCGGTCTCGACCTCCGCGCGGTGGGCGCTCCCCGGTGGCGCCTCGCCGAGATAGCGCGTGAAAGTGCCGAGCGCGCTCGCGTAGTCCTGGAGCTGGTACTGCGCTTCGCCGATATTGTAGAGGACTGCCGAGTTCGGGGAGAGGGCATAGGCTCGCTTGAATTCGACGAGCGCCGCGGGATAGTCCGTTTCGCCGTAGAGAGTCACGCCGCGATCGAAGTGCATTCCGGCTTCGTGCATGGCATTCAGGTCTTGTGCCGAGGCATCGATCGCCGCGAAAGCAACCGACGCCGCGAACGCGGACGCCAGGAATCGAGAGACGAGTCCGACGCGGCTCATGGAGCCCCGTACGGGTTGGCCGTCATGATGGGCCGCAGCGGCGCTCGACCGCCGGCGGGGTCGACCTCCTGGTGCGCTGCCGGTGCCGCACCCGCAGGCGCGTCGGCCGACGTCGACGTCGGGCGAACCGGCTCGGCCACGTCGTACCTCGAAGCGCGCTGCGCCGAGGGCGGTGGCGCCCAGTGGGGCTGCGAACCGTAGCGGGGGGCGGTCGTCGAGCCGTTCGTGACCGCTCGGCTGTCGATGGGGACCGGTGCGGGCTCGCTGAGAGTCTCCTGAGGATCCGGGCGGGGAGGGGCCACCGCCGGCACTGGAGCGTGCGGGACGTCCGCAGCGTCTGCCCTTTCACCTAGCGCGTGGCGCTGAACGATGGCCAGCGCGGCAAGGACGGCGCAGGCGCCTGCCAGCGCACCCACCGCGACCGCGGCTCGTTTGGCGTGCGGACGCGGCGGCCAGGCGTCAGGGACCGTCGGTCGAGCCAGGCGAAGGGCCGACCCCGACCGGATCGAGCGCTCGCCGGCCAGTTGCGAGGACGGAGTGGCCGCGAGGAAGGACGAGATGCTCGCGAGGTCGTCGGCAAGTCCCGCGTGCGCGGACGTCTGCTTGTCGGATCCCAGCGGCCGCGATGCAAGCGTCGGCATGACGCCGGACCGAGGAGCCGCCCGCATGCGTACGAGAACGTCCTCGATGATCGCGTTCATCCGCTGCCGCTCGGGCTCGAACGCTCGGCTGACTAGGGCACCGATCTCGCGCATCGACATCGCGTCGTCGCGACTCAGGAGATGCCGATCGAGGTCCGCGACCAACGCGGCCGCGGTCGCATGGCGATTGGCGGGGTCGACGGCCATGGCACGGGCACACAAGGCATCGAGATCGGCAGGCGCAGACGGCTGGACGGATCGCAGCCGGGGAGGACCGTGGCCGAGCGTCCTCCCGAGAATCTCGACGTCGCTCATCCCGCGCCAGAGCCGTCGTCCGGCCGCCGCTTCCCAGATCATGACGCCGGCCGCGTAGACATCGGCGCGGCGATCGACCTTGCCTCCTCGCGCCTGCTCCGGAGCCATGTAGGCGATTCGCCCCTTGAGCACCCCCGCCTGTGTCTCGAGCGAGGTGTCGACCGCCTTCGCGATGCCGAAGTCGAGCACTTTGGTCTGCCCGTCGAACGTGACGAACAGGTTTAGGGGACTCATGTCGCGGTGAACGATGCCGAGCGGCTCGCCGTCGAAGCCACACAGTTCGTGCGCGTAATGCAGGCCCAAGAGCGCGTTCGCGATCACATGAAGATGGGCGCCAATCGGCAGCCCGCCCTGTCGCGCGAGGTACTTGGCGACGCGGTGAAGGGAGCGCCCGTCGAGGTACTCCATGATCATGTAGTGCCGGGTTCCCTCGGAGCCGACCTCGTTGGTCTGAACGATGTTCGGATGCGTCAGACGTGCGGCGAGGCGAGCTTCTTCGAGGAACATCGCGATGTACGTCTCGTCGTCGGCGAACTCGGGGCGCAGTTCCTTGACGACGAGCAGCTTGTGGAAACCGCCGGGACCTTGCGCGATGGCGAGGTACACGTTCCCCATCCCGCCACGCGCGAGCTCGGCAATGAGGTGGTATTTACCGAGCTCCTGTGCAAGGACGGCGGGGACCCCGGCCAACGGCATGGCCGCCCTCAAGCACGTGCCGCGCCATCAAATGGCCGGTGCAATTTCGGGTACTTGTCCATCCGCTGGCGCGATGCGTCGGCCGACTGCTGCCGTCAGGGAGCATCACTGAGGGCAATCGACCGCGACGAAGGCCCCTGCCTACGAGGGCACGCGTGACGGGCTCATGGCCGCGACGGTAGTATCGACCGGGATGCCGCTGCCGCGCACTACTAGAGGAGCGGTCGGGCTCTGGACGACGCTCGCGGTCTCGGGTTGCAGCTCGTCTTCTAGCAACGTTGCCGTCGTCGGCGCCGACGACGCGGCCACCGCCGTCGACGTGAACAATTTCATCGGCGGAAGCTGGACCGGCACCGAAACCACGACGGGCACGTGCGGAGCGTCCGGAACGACGTACATGCCCGTCGGCCTCTCGTTCGTCGTCCAGGGCTCGGGCATTTCCTACATGACGACGGTGGCGTCGGGGTGCACGTTCGACTTTTCGGTATCAGGCGACACGGCCACGCTCACCAGTCCGGTGACCTGCGGCACAGCGGTCTCCGATGGGGGCACCATGGAGGTCACGTACACGAAGTACACGCTGACGACACCGGACGGTCAGAACCTGACCGGCACCTTCACCGCTACGGCAACGTCCGGCGGCGCGACCTGTACGTCGATGGGGACCATCACGGCCACACGGTAGAGCCCATCCGGAAAGCCTGGGCCAGCCGGCTTCGGCTGAGCTCGACGACGCACGCGGCGGATCCACAATGAGTAACGATGGCGCAATCATCGTCCACCGTTCCCCCTGCGCTCTCGTCGTCCTTCGCGCAATCAAGAGACCGTGCCCGCCTGCGCGCTCTCTCCGGCGTACCCCGCTACTACAACCCGTACCTGCACCTCGCGGCCACGACGGGCGTGGGGATCGTGACGCTCGTGGTGTCGCTCTTGTGTCTCCGCCACGTCCGGCTCATCGAGTTGCTCGTCATTCCAGCCACGTTTCTCCTGTCCAACGGAGTCGAATGGCGAGCGCACAAGGGCGTCTTGCACCGCCGTGTCTGGCCGCTAGGGGTCCTCTTCGATCGCCATACCCCCGTCCACCACAAGATTTACCAGTACGACTCGATGGCGATGCGTTCCAACGTCGAGTTTCGAGAGGTGCTCATCCCCGCCGCCGGCGTCGCGGCGGTCGTCGCCCTCTCGGCCCCGATCGCGTACGCGGTGGCGCGACTGCTGACGCCGAACTGCGGGTGGCTCGCCCTCGCGACGTCCGGCGTCTACGTGCTGGCGTACGAGTTGTCGCACCTCAGCTACCACATGCCCGAGGACTCCGTCGTCGGACGCTGGGGCCTCGTACGCGTCCTGCGCGAGCACCACAGGCGGCACCACCATCCGGCGCTCATGCAGAAGTGGAACTTCAACGTGACGATCCCGATCTTCGACTGGCTCCACGGGACCGTCGCGCCGGACGGTCTGGTGGAGCGAGCGGTCCGCAAGCTCTCCGAGAGGTGAGCCGCTTCTGCGAGGCGTGATCGCTGGCGAGTTGCTAGGGTTGGGATTTGCCCCGGGCGGGAACCCTCGCCCCCTCGCATTCATCCAGGACGATTCATCGCGTGGCCCGTGAACCTCGTCAGAAAGGCACCTCGTTCCTCCCGGTGGTCCTCGCGTTGAAGGCGCGCCCCGATCGGCAGCAGCTCGTACCGATGCCGATGTGGAAGTACTTCGACGACCACATCGTCGTGTCGGGCTGGTACCCGGAGCGCGACTACTTCGTGCTCGTCGAGGCGCTGGCGAACACGATCGACCCGAAGACGGTGGGAGGCGACGTTTGGCGCTTCTTCGCCCGATACAGCGTCCGCGGGGACCTCGGCGGTACGGACGTCCCCCGTGGTGGAAAATCGGCGACCAAGGGCGTGTACCGAAACTTCGCGTCCGTCACGCCCGACGAGCCCGAGGTGTTCTTCCGGCGGGCGATGAAGCTCTGGAGCCAGTATCACGACGCCGGCACCATGCAGGTCGTCGGTGGGCGCAAGGAGACGAACAGCGTGGTCATCCGGCTCGTGGGGCTTCATATCCCCATCGAGGGCTTCGTCCGCCTACAGGGTCACTACCTCGAGGAATTCGGGCGCATGATCGGTCTCGAGATCGAGAGCCAGGTCACGCGTAGCACCGCGCGCGGCGAGCCGTTCTGCGAGTGGGAGTACCACCTCGCTCGCTCTCCGGCCTCCGAACGGTACGTTGGCTCGTTGCCGGCCGTTCCAGGGGAGGGGAAGAGCCAGCCGTAAGTGAGGGCGCGGCCATCCCGGGTCGTTCATCGCCCAGCCATTGCTGTTCATCGACGATGAAGAGGTGTCGTTCGCTCCTTGAACCGCTCTACGTGGTCCAGCCACCGCTGTCGGTCGTCGCCCCACCGCGCTTTGTCGCCCAGCCACGGCGGTTCATCGAAGACCCACTGCCGTCGCTCGGCGACGAACTGCATTTGTTCGACGATCGACAGCCGTGGCTGGGCGACAAACTGCTGTGGATTGGCGGTGAACAGCGGCGGCCGTGGGACAAACGGATGTTGATCAGTGATGAACAGTCGTGGGCTCGCCGATGAATAACCGTGGCTGGCTGAGGAACGGTCGTGGCTCGTCGATGAACACCCTGAGGGCGTCATGATTCCGGGTTTGGGTCGTTCGACTTGGCCGCTCGGTCAATTCGCGCGACGGACTCGACGACCCGCAAGACCTCCGTCTGCAAGACCCCGCGGCGCTGCTGGTCAGGCGTCCGTCCGCTCCGCTCGGCGATGACGAACCGATGGATGACGCGCGATCCCGGACCGGGCGCGCGCTTCGAGCGGATGATGCGTACTTGGGCGTCCAGGAGCGCCGTCGTCAGCGCGCGGAAGAGTCCGGGGCGCTCGACGGTCTCCAGACAGAGTGTGGAGAGACCCCCGTCGGTCGCGTCCTCGAAGCCCACGAGCGTCGCCGATTCCGCTGCGGCCACGTTGCGCGTGCCGAGCGGTCGTCCGTCGACCCGCAAGTCGCCCGTCATCAGACCCCCCAGGAAATCAGCGACCCGCCCCAGGTCTGCTTCCACCAAGGCCGAACCGAGCTCTTCGTCTCGCCTCAACCAGAAGAAGTCGACTACTTCGGCGCCCGTCGGACTGGCGCGCCCGAAGACTTGGGCAGACACAATGTCGATTGACCGCGCCGTGAGCGCGGTACCCAAATACGTGAGGAGGCCCGGCCGGTCTTCGGCAACGATGCAAGCGATGGCTCCTCCCTGGGGCAACCGCCGCCAGATCTCCGCGTGAGCCGGCGAAGACCCCCGATGAGCCACAATCGCCGCGTGTTCGTGGACGGTGGGCCCATGGAAGAGCTCGCGGTAGCGAGCCGGCATCGTCTGATAGAACGCAGGTTGCGGCCGGACTGCCGATGCCATGCGGGCGACGCTAGCCCACGAATGCCTACATTGCGATTGGCACGAACGTCCCGTGCTGCGAAGATGCGGCGCGTGAACCTCCTCATGAAGGCATTCGTCAAAGGGCACGTCTGGCTCTATCAGTCGTCGGGCGGGCGCCGGGGCAGCACGATGCGGGGCAGGAAGATCCTCCTCCTCACGACCGTGGGCAGCAAGTCGGGCAAGCGGCGCACCGTGCCTGTCGTACCGTTCTTCGACGTCGGCGAGACGTACGTGATCGCTTCGATGGGTGGCGCGCCGCAGGACCCCGCCTGGTACAAGAACCTGCGCGCCAATCCCGACGTCGGCGTGCAGCTCGGTTCCGAGCAGTGGCAAGCGCGCGCCATTGCAATGGAGGGGCCCGAGCGCGATCGACTCTGGAAGGCGATCGCCGAGCAGATGCCCGACTTCGGGAAGTACCAGGAGAAGACGTCGCGTGTGATTCCCGTCGTGCGGCTCGCACGGCATGCGTGACGAGCAAAATGTGAGATAGTGGCGTCCCCCGACCCGTGAGGAGGCCTTCATGGCAAGCACCACCATTCCCGAAAAGTTCCTGCCGGTCCTGACCGAGAAGAAAGCACTCGCGCATCTGGCCACCCTGATGCCCGATGGCTCACCGCAAGTGACGCCCGTTTGGTTCCTCTACGAGAAGGGGAAGTTTCTCGTGAATACGGCGCGCGGGCGCGTCAAGGACCGCAACATGAAGCAGAATGCTCGCGTCGCCCTGTCCATCGTCGACCCGGACAACCCCTACGCGCATCTCGCCGTCCGCGGCAAGATCGTCAGCGCCACCGAGGAGGGCGCCGACGCGGGCATCGATATTCTGGCGAAGAAGTACCTTGGCCAGGACAAGTACCCGTTCCGACAGCCCGGCGAGGTGCGCGTCATCTACGAGATTGAGCCCACCTCCGTCTCCGGGATGGGCTGAGAGACTGGGTCGGCGAGCGTGCTGTCGCACCTCTCGCTCTCGAGGCCACTGTCCGACGAGGGTGCGCTTGCGCTCGCCGACGCGACGGGCGAGCTCGCCGCCGACGTCCGCGCGGCGGCCTGCTCGGTGCGCGACGCACGCTTCGGGCGGGTGGTGACGTATTCGCCGAAGGTCTTTCTCCCTCTGACCAATCTTTGCAGAAACCGCTGCGACTACTGCTCCTTCCGCCGCTCGCCGGGCGAGCCAGGCGAATGGACGATGACGCCCGCGGAGATCGAGGAGCAGCTCGTTCGCGCGCGGGAGCTCGGCTGCGCCGAGGCGCTCTTCTGCCTCGGTGACAAGCCCGAGAAGGCCTTCGCCGCCTATCGTCGCACGCTGGCGTCGCTGGGCCAGACGAGCACCGTCGAGTACCTGCACTGGGCGGGGTCGATCGCGCTGGCGCACGGGCTCTTGCCGCACACCAACGCGGGCCTCTTGACCGACGCGGACATGACGCGCCTCAAGGAGGTAAACGTCAGCCTCGGGCTGATGCTCGAGTGCGCGAGCGCGCGCCTCTGCGAGCCCGGAATGCCCCATCATCGCGCACCCGACAAGCGGCCCGACAAGCGCCTGGCCATGATCGACGCGGCCGGGCGGCTGCATATCCCCTTCACGACGGGAATCCTCGTCGGCATTGGCGAGACGAGGCGCGAGCGCGTCGAGAGCTTGCTCGCGATTCGCTCGGCGCACCGGAGACACGGGCACGTGCAGGAGGTCATCGTCCAAAACTTCCGCGCGGTGCCCGGCGTTCCGATGAGCCATGCCCCCGAGCCGGGCGACGACGAGGTGACGCTGGCGGTGGCGATGGCTCGCCTCATCCTCGACGACGACATTTCGGTGCAGGCGCCGCCCAACCTCAACCCGGCGTCCGCCGGATCGCTCCTGGCGTCGGGGCTCAACGACTTCGGCGGTATTTCACCCGTCACCCCGGACTACATCAACCCGCGCCATCCTTGGCCGCACCTCGACGCGCTGGGCGACGCCTGCGCGCGCGCCGGCTTCGTCCTGCGTCCGCGCGCCTCGGTCTACGATCACTACGTCGATCGTCCGGGCTTTCTCGATCCCCGCCTGGTCGCTCCGACGCGCGACGTCCAGGCGCGGCTCTCCGCGCAAGGCACTCCACCATGAGTCTCGACAGCGTGTTCGGCGAGGTTCCGGCCGACGTGCGACGGGTGCTCGAGCGCTCGTTGGACGGGCGCGATCTCGGCGTGGACGAGGCCGTGACGCTGTGCCGGGCGCGCGGGCCCTCGTTGCACGCGCTCGTCGCCGTCGCCGATCGCCTCCGCCGCGAGCAGGTTGGCGAACAGGTCGGCTACGTCGTCAATCGCAACGTCAACTTCACCAATGTGTGCGTCAAGGCGTGTCGCTTCTGCGCGTTTTCGCGGACGCGGCGCAGCGAAGAGGGGTACTTCCTGCCGACCGAGGAGATCGTGCGGCGGGCGCTCGAGGCGCAGGCGTTCGGCGCGACGGAGATCTGCATCCAGGCCGGCTTGGCGCCGGGGGTGGACGCGCGGTTCTATGCCGACTTGCTTCGCGCTCTAAAGGCGGCTGCGCCGGCGCTGCACGTGCACGCCCTCTCGCCCGAGGAGGTCAAGTTCGCCGCGACCGAGAGCGGCTGGTCCTTCCGCAGGGTGCTCGAGGAGATGAAGGACGCGGGTCTCGGCTCGCTGCCCGGCACCTCGGCCGAGGTACTCGACGATCGCGTGCGGGCACGCATCGCGCCCGGGCGGATCACGACGGCGGAGTGGGTCGAGGTCGTCACGACGGCCCACGCCCTCGGGCTACGCACGACGTCGACGATCATGTACGGCCACGTGGAGACGGACGTCGAGCGGATGCGTCACCTCGATCTCCTGCGTTCGATCCAGCGCGACACCGGTGGCTTCACCGAGTTCGTACCGCTGTCGTTCGTGCACGAGGAAGCGCCGATGACGCTGCGCCAGCAGGTCCCCGAGCTGCGCCCCGGACCGACGGGGGACGACGTCATCCGCATGTACGCCATCTCACGCCTGATGCTTGGCACCACGATTCACAACCTCCAGGTTTCGTGGGTGAAAGACGGGATGCGTCAGGCGCAGTGGCTCCTCTCGTGCGGAGCCAACGACTTCGGGGGTACGCTCATCAACGAGAGCATCTCCACGTCAGCGGGGGCCACGCACGGCCAGATGCAGACACCTTCCGCTCTGAGGAGAGCCATTCGTGACGCAGGCCGCGTTCCCGTCGAGCGGAGCACGCGATACGATGTCCTCCGCACTTTTTCGCGAGATCCCGGTCCGGACGAGCGCGACCGCCTCGACGACGTGGTCGATCCCGAGGCGATCTTCGGGACCTACGATAGGCTCACACACGACGAACGCTTCAGGTTCCGGCTGCCGGTCGCCGCGCCGTAAGCCGCTCGTGATCGGCGGGCAGGTCCACGTCGAACGCGATTCGCTCGTTCTCGAGGATGAGTGTGCGGAGCCCCGCGGCGCGCGCGGTCGCGCAGTGAGCGGCGAAGCTGTCCTCTCGGCCGAAGCACGTCGCCATCGCCGTGGGCGGAGCCAGTGCGAGCGCATTGGTATGGCGGCCGAGGTGATCTCGCACCAGGGCGACGTCGTGGCTGTCGAGCGCCGTGAGTAGCGCCCCGACGTCGCTGGGCTCGATCCGCGGGAGGTCGGCCATGAGGACGACCGCCGTCGCCGCACCGCGCGAAGCCACCTCGGCCAGCGCGTGATCGACGACGTCCGCGAGCGAGCCCTCTTTCGCGTCCCGCAGCACGTGAGCACCGTGCGAGGAGGCGAGGGATGCCACGTCGTCGCCGCCCGTCGCGACGAGCACCCCGTCGAGCTCGCACGCGCTGAGGACGCCCAGCACGTGCTCGAGGAGCTTCTGCGCGAAGTGGGCCCGGTCGTCGTCGTCGAGTATGGGGCGAAGCCGCGATTTGCCGTGCAGCCATGACTTGGCGGGAACAACAGCCCAGGCGGGCCGTTTCATCGCGTCGCCTCCAGACGATGGCCGGAGGGGATCATGCTACGGGTCTGTTCGAGAGGTGCACGATGCGGCTCGGGATTGTAGGCGGAACGGGCAAGCTGGGAAGCGGTCTGGCGATGCGCTGGGCGCGGGCCGGACACACTATCGCGCTTGGCTCGCGTGACCCGGCGAAAGCGCTCGCGCGGGCGGCGGAGCTCGCGGGAAATGGGCGTGTGGTGGAAGGGGGCGACAACGCGTGGGCGGCCCGCGAGAGCGAGGTCGTAGTGCTCACCGTGCCGTACGAGGCCCACAAGCAGACGCTCGAGGCGATCGTGGACGCCGTTGCCGGTAAGGTGCTCGTCGACGTGACCGTCCCGCTGAAGCCGCCGAAGGTGAGCCGCGTGCACCTCCCGGCGGGGCAGGCAGCGGCCCTCGAGGCACAGGCGATCGTCGGTGCCTCCACGCCGGTGGTAGCCGCGCTTCACCACGTGAGCGCGACCCACCTTGCCGACCTGGCGCACGCTATCCAGTGCGACGTCCTCGTCGCGGGCGACGACGCGAGCGCGAAAACGATTGTCGTCGGCCTGGTACGCGACCTCGGACTGCGAGCCCTGGACGCAGGGCCGCTCGTCAACGCCATCGCGCTCGAATCGCTCACGCCCGTCTTAATCCACCTGAACCGGGCCTACAAGAGCCAGGGCGCGGGGATCGTGTTCACGGATCTGCCGGGGGCCGGGGAGACGTGCCATCCATGAGACGATTGCTTTGCTGTGGTTGTCTCGTTTCGGCCGTCGCCGCGTGCGGCAGCACGCTCGATCTAGGCTCGAACGACGCGGGCGTGCCCTATGACGCCGATTGCAAGGCGGGAACGTATTCGGGCACGTATTCTTGCAATTCCACCTCGGGTTCCGGCGTGTTGTCGTTGCCGGCGAGCGGACCGCTGTCCGTGACGCTGGTCACGGTGGGCGCCGCCACGACTCTGGCAATCGCTCCCGACGCCGCCGTATCCAGCGCGATCTCGGGCGGGACGGCCAGCTCGGTCCTGACAGGAACGCTCGATTGTTCGACCCGCAAGCTCACGGGGGCGGTTTCCGGCTTCTCGTACTCGTCAGCCACGATCAACCTGAAGGCTGACGGGACGGGCCTACTTTCCGCGGCGTACGATGGGGATGCGAGTCCGCCCGCCCTCGTCGACGGGGTGCTGGATACTCCGGTAGGGGAAGGGGCATCATCGACCTGCACGTGGACGGCCAACCTTCGGTAGGCACGCTTTCGGTTCTCGCCGCCGTCGCGCTGGGCATCGCTGGGACGACCGTTGCGTCGAGCGCTCGGGCGGGCGTCGCGGCGCGCCTCGCGTACGCGCGGTCGGCGGCTGCCTCGTCGTGCCCCGACGAGAGCGCGCTCCGGAGCGCCGTCGCGGCGCGCGTTGGCTACGACCCCTTCTTTCCCTGGGCGAAGCGCACATTCGTGGTCCAGGTCTGGCGCGACCGCGGCCGGTACATGGCGCGTCTACAGATCATCGACGAACACGGTTTCACGCACGGTACGCGGGAGCTCTCGTCGAATGAGCGGGACTGCACCGAGCTCTTCGACACCGCCGCGCTCGCGATCAGCATTGCGGTGGACGAGCTGCCGAAGGACGAGTCTCGGCCCCCGACTGACGATATCCCCGCTTCGCCTCTGGCGGACACCGGCTCTGCAACGCCTCCTCCGTCTTCGGCGCCCGTGCCGCCCACGGAGTCCGCCAGTCCGGCCGAGCCGCCCCGCCTGCCTCCAGGAGAGCACCCTCATGCTGCCTTAGGCCTCGATGCCGTGGGCTCCGTGGGCACTGCACCGACGCCGACCGTCGGAGTCGCCGCTTCCGTCGGCGCTCGATGGCCGACGGCCTCCACGTCCTTGGAGTTGCGCGCCGACGCGCCTGCATCGGCCGAGAGCTCCGCTGGCACGGGACGCGTGATGGCCAGCTCGTACGACGCCGCCGTCGTCCCTTGTGCCCACTACGGAGCTGCATTCTTGTGTGCGGTCGGCGTTCTCGGGCTCCTGCATGCGAAGGGCTCGGGCGTCTCGACTCCTCGCGCCGCCTCGACCTTCGTCGTTGCCGCGGGAGGGCGCGTGGGGCTGCAGTGGCCACTCTCGCGGGGACTCTCGCTTCTCGCGCGCCTCGATCTGCTGGTCGATCTGCGGCGCGCCACTTTCGTGCTGGACGGCGACAACGCATGGACTGCGCCGATCGTCGCCGGCGTCGCAGGCGTTGGCTTTCTGACGAACTTCGAGTGACGGAACAGCGTGCCTCGACCCAATGGACAATATGAGCCCCCCGTCGTCGCGGCCCCCCCCTGACCTGGGCGCCATCTTCGACGAACACTTCGACTACGTGTGGGCCACCCTGCGCCGCCTGGGCGTGCGTGACGCAGACCGTGAGGATCTCGTGCACGAAGTATTCTTGAAGCTACACAGCCGAATCTCCGACTACGACGCGACGCGGCCGCTGCGCCCTTGGCTCTTCGGCTTTGCCTATCGCGTCGCGGCCGACCATCGCCGTCTCGCGCGGCATCGGGTCGAGGTGCTCGGCGCGCCCGACGATGCCGTCGCCCAGGACACCCCAGCGGACGAGCGCGTCGCGGCTCGCGAAGAGCGCGACGTCTTTTTGGCAGCGCTCGACGAGCTCGATATTGCCCGCCGCGCACTGCTCGTGATGCACGACGTTGACGGGACACCCGTCCCGGAGATCGCCGAGGCCCTGCAGGTTCCCGTCAACACCGCGTATTCGCGGCTGCGCCTTGCGCGCGAGGACCTTGCGGCCAGAGTGAAAAGGATCCGAAATGCGCGAGGTGGGCGATGACCGAGCCGATGCCGCCGATCGATCCCAAGCTCGTCGAGCTTCTTCGGGGCGAGCCATCCGCCCCCGTGGAGATCCGGGCGCGGGTGCGGGGCCGCCTGATGGGCGCTGTCGCAGCCTTCGATGCGCGCGAGGCGGGTGGCGACAAAGGTGCTTCCGGCAGCGCTCTGGCGGCGAAGAAAGCGACGGTGATCGCGTTTTTGTTGGGTGGCGTCGTGGGGAGCGTGCTCCATGCGGCATGGACGAAGCCTGCGCCGGAGAGGGTCGTTTACGTCGACCGCGCGGTCCCCGTGCCTCTGGCGCCGGCCGACGCGACGGTGTCGCCTCCCCCTGGGAACCCCGCCCCACCGGTCGTCCCTGCGGCCGTACCGTCGGGTCCGTCCTCCGGGCCTCCCGCACGCGCGTCTCAGCTCACCGCCGAGCGGGCAATCCTCGACGATGCTCGACAGGCGCTTGCCCATGGCGACCCTTCCCGGGCGCTGGATCGTCTAGAACATCATCGGCGGAGCTTTCCGAGCCCGTTGCTTGCGGAGGAACGGGACGCGATGGGGGTCCAGGCCCTGGTCAAGGCCGGCCGCTTCGACGAAGCGCGCTCGCGGGGCGAGTCATTCCGCAAGCGCTTTCCTGACAGCCTCTTCTCGGCGGCGGTGCAGTCGGCGCTCGAGTCGGTTCCGTGATGAGAGGACTCTAGGCGCTTGCGCTAGATCGATCCGCTGCTTGCTCCCACGGGCGATGTCCCGGTGCCTGCTCCAGTGCTGCTTCCGATCATCCCGACGCCCGCGCCTGACCCGCCGCCGCTCCCGGCTCCGCTGGACCCGACGCCGCTGCTGGCAGTGCCGCCGCTGCTCGCGATGCCGCTGCTTCCGCTCGCACCGCTACTTCCGGCTCCGCCGCTGGCACTCGCGCCCGTGCCGGAGCTTGCTCCGGAGGGCTCCCCCCCGGCGCCCACGACGACGACGCAGTTTGGCGGGCCAGCCTCGAGCGAGGCGCCATCTGCAAGTGCGCCACCGTCGTGTGGGGCGTCGTTGCAATCGGGAGCCGGACCCGGCAGTGCGGCCGAACTTGAGCACGCACTTGCGGCGAGCCCAGTCAGGGCGATCACCAGGACGTCGAAAAAGCGTTCAAGCATGGGCGGGCTCCAATCTCCTGACCGGCCGATTGATGCATCGACCGTTCCGACCACCTCGGTGGCCGTTGAGCTCGAGACGAGCCGTGAATACTCTACGTGCGCGAAGCGGCGCGCTCAGGCTTGAACGTCGTGCGCGGATCGCGGGGGTCGGGCCCGCCTGCGGCGATGGCAAATGCCTCTGCCACGTGACTCGCCACCTCGATGACCGAGTGCGATCTACCCACGCGGATGCTGCCGACGTCGGTCCCACGAATCTGGCCACGCCGACATGCAACCGCGAGGAGTCGCCGGGCGTCCGCCCCCCGCTCCTGACCCCAGGAAACCCGGAAGGGCACCCACGACCCGTTGCGCTGGCCCCGTACCGGGTCCCGCTCTGGCTTCCGTGTACGCGAGTCGCCGATGCGCCCTCCCTCCTTGAAGCGGTCGGGGGCCGAATGCCCGCGCCCGCTTGAAGGGTCGATCGCGCGCACGTTGCGCGGCTCGGTCGGCCCCGCGTAGTGGGTCTTCACGAGGAGGCGCGCGATGGCTCGAGTTACATTGCTTTGCGCTGCGATCCGTTTGGCGAGTGCCCAGGTGAGGTCGCTATAGCCGCTCGTATCGTCGTCCTCGCTCGCAAGCTCTACGGCGGTGCGCTCGTTCGCGGCAGCATGGATCGCATCAGCGGTGGGGATGGCCTCGAACCGGTACGCAACCCCCGCCCGCCGGAGCAGAAACGTCGTCCGCGCAAGTTCGGGGAGGGCCGCCAGGATCGAGCTCGTTCCTTTTCGCCCTGCGCGACCCGTGCGACCGCTGCGATGCGTGTAGCTGTCCGCGTCGAGCGGTGGCTCGGCGTGAACGACGCGCGCGATGTCCTGCACGTCGATACCGCGCGCGGCGACGTCGGTAGCCACGAGGACGCGCAGGGTACCGTTCTTGAAGTCCGCGAGCGCGCGATTGCGCGCAGCCTGTTCCATCTCGCCCGAGAGCGACATCGCCGCAAAGCCGCAGCCCTTGAGTTCGCGGGCGATGGCGGCGACGTCCGCCCGGGTGCGGGCGAAGACGAGCGTCTGTTCGTCCGGGTTGGCGAGCAAGAGGTTCACGAGGGCGTCGACACGCTGGCGACCCTCGACGAGGTGCACGACGTGATCGATGTCCGCGTTTGCGGCGCCAAGCCGCGTCCCCTCGACGTGCACCGGGTCTTTTTGGGCGGCGTCGGCCAGCGCTCGGACCTCTCGGGGAAAGGTGGCCGATACGAGGTGCGTCCGGTGGCCCTCGGGGGCGAATTCCAGGATGGCCTCGAGGTCTTCGCGGAAGCCCATGTCGAGCAAGCGATCGGCTTCGTCGAGGACGACGGCGCTGACCGCGCCTGCCTCAATCGAGCCCCGTTGAAGGTGTTCGAGCAATCGGCCCGGGGTTGCCGCGATGACGGCCGGCTTGCGGGACAGCGCCCGCCGCTCGCCGGCGTAGCCTGCGCCGCCAGTGACTGAAATGACGGTCACGCCAAGTGGCGCGAACAGCCAGGAGAGCTCTTCTTCGACCTGCTTCGCGAGCTCTCGCGTTGGCGTGATGACGAGCACGCGCGGCCGCGCGAGAGCCCCGACCTTGCCGCTTCCAGGCGCATCTTCGATGACCAGTTCGCGTAGGGCGAAGCCGACCGCGACGGTCTTGCCAGAGCCCGTCTGCGAGGTGATGCGCAGATCGCGATTGGCGAGGGCGGGATCGAGAATCGCCGTCTGGACGGCGGTGAGGCTGCCGTAGCCCTTCCGCTCGAGGGCGCCCAGGATCTCGGGCCCCAGAAGCGTTGGCAGGGACTGGGACACCATCGGGCCCCGGCAACTAGCACAAGCGAAGCGACGGTGCTTCCTCCTCCTAGAAGTTGGCGCCCCCGCGGCGCGCCAAGAGGTGACCCGCCTCTTCGACCACGGTCGCCGGCACGACTGGCTTCCCGAGGAAGACGTCACACCCCGCTTCGAGTGCCTCCACGCGGAGAAACTCGGAGGTGAGTCCACTCACTGCGACGATCGCCACATTTCGACCGCGCGCGAGGCCCCGCACCGCACGCGCCACGCTGAAACCGCTGAGCCCAGGAAGAATCAGGTCGAGGACAATGACGTCCGGGTCGAAGGTGCGCACCTTCTCGAGACCCTCTTTCCCACTTGCGGCGTGGGAGACGACAAAACCAGACGACTCGAGCTCGAAAGCGAACATTGCGCGCGAGTCGTCGTCGTCTTCGATCACGAGCGCCCGCATCGCGCGGGGCGAGGGACGAGCCGAGGTCCCAGCCGGAGCGGCGCTCGAGGGCGACATCTACTCGAAACTTAGCAACGCATATGCCGCGCGCGAGGGCCGAACCGCTAAAATATGCGTAAAAAAAGGTGCTAATGACGAGCCCGCAACGTGCAGATCCGTACATCGACGAGACTTGGTGCCCCGGTCTACACTCGGCACCCAAGCATCGGGAGAAAGAACATGGACTCCAGGCAGATCATTCACTTCGGGGGAGCCATCCTCGCGCTCGCGTGCGTGGCGGGGTGCAGTAAGACGAAGGCGCAAGCCGACGATGCCTCCGCTGACGCCGAGATGGTCGGTGCGGCCGCTCCCGACAGCGACGCAGAGACGTTCGCCGCCGCGGAAGCTCCCCCCCCGCCCCTCGTCGTTGCCGACCCCAACATTCCGCTGAACGAGGCGGTCGTGGGTGCGGCGCCGGTGGCCACGGACTATTCCGCCGCCGTCGCTCCGCCGGCGCCCGTCGTCGAGGACGAGCCGGTGCGGCCCGAGGCGGACGACGCCTGGATCCCAGGCTACTGGTGGTGGAGCGGCCCTCTCGATCGCTATGTATGGGTGAGCGGCGCCTGGCGCCATCCGCCTCCTGACCAGTACTGGTCCCCCGGCGCGTGGAACCTCGTCGCGGGACGATACTTCTGGGCGCCGGGGTACTGGGGCCCGCATGGATACGCCCGCGAGTACATCGACGTCGCGCCTCCTGCGCTGCGGTTCGAAGCCTACGTCGCGCCGCCGGGCGTCGGGTTCTCGTGGACTCCGGGCTACTACGGATATCGCGGCGGCACCTACGCCTGGATAGGAGGCTCTTGGCTGCGCCCGCCCCGGGAGGGCGTCAACTGGGTCGAGCCGCGGTACGTGACCATCGGGGGTCGGTATTGTCTGCAGCCGGGGCGATGGGACTTCGCGCCGGAGCGACGCGGGACGGTCTACCGGCCCGACATCAACGTCCGTGCGGGGGCGCATCTCAGCCTCGCGCCCGTCCCGCGGGAGGTCGTTACGGCGCATGCGACGTTCGTCACGGCGGCGGCCCACGCCATCGCTCACGGAGGCACGCGAACGCCCAGCGGCGGATACGTCGTGGCGCACGTCAGTGGGAACGGCCCGCACGGCAACGTGCCCCAGGCGGGTGTCGAGGCTCACGGTGCAGTCGTTCCGATGAGAGAGAACGAACCTCGCGGCGCCGCCCCCGGTGCAAACGAGCCTCGTCCCGAAGCCGTCCCCAGGGCCGAACCCGAAGCCCATGGAGCCATTCCCAAGGAGGGAAGCGAGCCTCACCCTGGAGCGGCACCGAAGGTCGAGGGAGAGGCTCACCCTGGAGCGGCGCCGAAGGTCGAGGGAGAGGCTCACCCTGGGGCGGCGCCGAGAGCCGAAGGCGAGGCTCATCCCGGAGCCGCACCGAAACCAGAGGGCGAAGCTCATCCTGGGGCCGCCCCGAGGGAGACTCCCACTCGCGCGGCTCCGGTCGAAGAACATCGCGCCAGCGCCACTCCTGCACACGGAGCGGCTCCCGCTGCGGAGCACGCCGGCGCTCCGCCGGTGCACGGGCATCCCCCCGAGAAGAAGAAGTGATCCCGCTCACGCGGTGAACACGCCTATCCGAGCGTCCGGGCTCGAGCTGCGCCAACGGTCACGCCTCCGAGTGCGCCGAGGAGCAAGCTACGTCGTTGCGGGCTCTCTTCATGTCTCGGCGCTCACGTGACGACGGTAGGGCGTACCGCCTGCTGCGAAGGAAGACTCGATCGCACATGGTCTCCCGGATAAGGGCTGGGTATTTCCCGGGTTCGGTGGAGCGCGGAGTGTATGTTGATACCAATGTCGATAATGCGTGTGGTGCGCGGGGCTGCCCTGCTGGCTGCCACCGCCGCCGTCGGGCTTGGCTGCGCATCGGGCGAATCAGTCCCCTCGGGAGGTCAGCAGGGCCAGGAGGGAGGCGTCACCTCTCCCTACGACAGCAGCTCGGGCGACGCCGGTCTTGCGTCCGATTCTTCACCTAGTCCTGATGAAGGTGTTCCCGATGGAGGCCTCGCCGGTGAGGGTGGCTCCGATTCTGGGGACGACGCGACCTTGGTGTCCGCGGACGGCGGCTGCCCGGCCGGCCTGTCCGCTTGCGGCGAAGTCTGCGTCGACCTTACGACCGTATCGACGTGCGGAAACTGCAGCACCGCGTGCAGCACCGCCGTCGCAAACGCCCAACCTACTTGCGCGGACGGGGTCTGCTCTATCGCGTGCAACGCCGGATACAACCTCTGCGGAGGGGCGTGCGTCCAGTACACGACGGCCGCCAACTGCGGGACCTGCGGTAACGCGTGCACCGGCACCACGAGCGTGTGCGCGGGCTCGGGAGGTACGTACTCGTGCGTGTCGGGGTGTCCGTCCGCGGCACCGATGGATTGCAGTGGTAGCTGCGTCGACCCCACGAGCGATGCCAACAACTGCCAGACGTGCGGTCATGCCTGCGCGACCGGCGTCGCCAACGCCCAGGCCGTGTGTGTCAAGAGTGCTTGCTCGTTTGCCTGCGACACCGGATACACGCCCTGCAACGGGGCGTGCGTGCAATTCACGACCGCCGCCAACTGCGGGAGTTGCGGCAACGCGTGCAGCGGAGGGACGCCGGCATGCGTCGGATCGGGGAGCTCCTATTCCTGCGCTTCCGGCTGTCCGGCGGCAGCCCCCACGCTCTGCAGCGGCAACTGTGTCGACACGACGAGCAACGTCGACAATTGCCACATGTGCGGACAGGCCTGTTCCACCCGGGTTGCCAACGCCGCGGCCGTGTGCGTCGATAGCGCGTGCTCGTTTGCCTGCAACGGCGGGTTCACCGCATGCAGCGGGGCGTGCGTCGACCTCACGAGCGACAGCAGCAACTGCGGCGGATGCGGGGCCGCATTCGCGTGCGGTGGGGGCACGCCGGTGTGCTCGAACTCCGTGTGCGTTTCCGGCTGTCCGGGGGCCACGCCGACGCTTTGCAGCGGCACGTGCTTCGACACGACGAGCAACGTGAGCCATTGCGGAACGTGCACGACCGTGTGCTCCACCAGCATCGCGAACGCGACGGCCGACTGCGTCGACAGCGCTTGTAGCTTCACGTGCAACAGCGGATTTACCCTTTGCAACGGCGCCTGTGTCGATTTCACGAGCGACGACAACAATTGCGGCGGTTGTGGGTCGCCCTACGCTTGCGGCGGTGGGGAGACGTGCGTCGTCGGCGTGTGTACTTGCCCTGCGTCGACTCCCACGCTCTGCAGCGGCCTCTGTGTGAACACGGCGACCAGCCTGAGCAATTGCGGAGCGTGCGCGAGCCCCTGTACGACCGGCGTCGCCAACGCTGTAGCCGCTTGCGCCGACAGCACGTGCTCGTTCACGTGCGATAGCGGCTTTAGCTCTTGCAACGGCGGGTGCGCGGACTTCTCCACCGATACCAACAACTGCGGCGCCTGCGGCGCCGTGTGTGGCGAGACCTGCACGGGCGGGGCGTGCATGATCCCCTTCGGGTATACGCCGAGCAACTTCAACCCGGGGAGCTACACGCCGCCGTCGGGTGCGACGACCGACTGCAACGCGACATACAGCTCTACGTCGCACACGTTCACGACGGGCTCGTGCACCGGAACGGCGCCCATCATCCACTCGAGCGTCGCGCAGACTACCGGGCCGGTCGCCGACATCCTGGTCTTCTCGAGCCTCACCATCGCCAGCACGAGCACTCTTACGCTCACGGGTACGAACCCCGTGATCCTCGCGGTCTACGGCAACGCGGCGATCAACGGGACCATCAACGCGAGCGCGAGCGGCACCACGCCTGGGGCAGGCGGTAACAACGGCTCCTGCGCGGCCGCTGCGGCCGGCACTGGCGGAGTCAACGGAGCCTCGGGCGGGGGAGGCGGCGGGAAGGCCGTCGCTGGTGGCACCGGATCCTGTGGCGGCCAAAACTGCAACAGCCCCTACACCATTGCGGGGGGTGGCGTGAGCAGCACCGTCCTGACGGGGGGATGCCCGGGCGGAATTGGCGAGTGTGGATTCGGTGGTTGTCAATTTTTCCCGAGTAGCGCAGGAGGTGCAGGGGGTGGCGGCGTGCAGGTCGCGGCGTCGGGCACAATCACCGGAACGGGATCGATCACGGCCAATGGCAGCAAGGGCACGTCGGGCGGCACGGGACAGAACGGCGCCGGGGGCGGCGGTGGAGGGTCGGGTGGTTACGTCCTCTTGGAATGCACCCAGGCGACGGCGCCATCCCTGACCTTGGCCGCGAACGGCGGCGCTGGAGGGGGAGCCTCGGGTACCGGCGGGACGGTCGGAACGAACAACGGGACGGCGCAGGTAGCGCCCGGCAACGCGGCTGCCGAGCACAGCATCAATAACGACGGCGGCGGCGGGGGAGGAGCCTACGGGTACGTCATCGTCAATCTGCAGTAGTCGGCGGTGCTGGATGCGTCAGCGACGGTGTTGGGACTCGAAGAGCCCCGAGGCGACGACGATCTCGTCTTGAATTCGGCGGGCGTGGACTCGTGCATCGAAGTCGCGCACGACCCGCTCTCGACCCGCGCGCCCCTGGCGCTCTCGCAGCCGCGGGTCACGCGCATAGCGAACGAAAGCGTCGGCCAGGTGGTCGACCGCACGTGCGCTCGCGCCGTCGCACCCTCCTTCGGCGTGCTCGAAAGCAACCAACTCGCCCGTCAACCCGGTTTCGATCATTTCGGCCACCCCCCCCGTGTCGAACGCGATCACGGGTTTCCCGAAGGACATGGCCTCGATGACCGCGCGCGGGAGCGGATCGGCGTACACGCTGGGAACCACCTCCACGTCGAAGTCGATTACGAGCGAGCGCACGTCCGAACGAAAACCGAGCATCCGAACGTGGTTCGCGATGCCCATCTGCGCCGCCAGGGCACGGCACTCCTCGACGTGATCTGGTCGAAAATCTTCCGGAGTGTCGCCGACGATCACGAAATACAGCGAACGCCGCTCGTCCTCGGTCATTCGATCGAGCGCTATCCGAGCGGCGCGAATCATCTCGACGTACCCCTTTCGTCGGAGGACGCGCCCGTGGCCGCCGAACACAATCGCGTTCGAGGGCAAGCCAAGCTCGGCGCGCAGAGTGCCGTGTATGCGGGCGGGATCGAACGCATCCACGTCGAGTCCATTGTGGATGACGCTCACCTTGTCCATGCAGTGAGGGAAGAGTGAGGCAGCCGCCTTGGACACGCAGATGATTCGTGCGACCTCCGCGCTTTTGCTCAGCCTGCGATGCAGCCGCCGCAAAGGGTCAGGGATCGAGGTGTAGCGAACGTGCCAAAGAGCAGGCACGCCGGTGAGTCTCGCGACAACCGCGCCGGCGAAGTCGGCGCTCGTGCCATTGCAGTAAAGGAGGTCGTACCTTTCGCGGCGGACGAGGGATCGGAGCCGCGCCACCGCCCCGACTGCCTTGACGACGTTGCCCATGCCGCGGAGAGCCTTGAGGGACAGCCCCACCTCGAAATCGTGTCGCTCGATGGCGCGACCCCATGGCTCGATCGGGTTCTCGACGAGATTCGGCTCGAAGTGGAGTCGGTCCGTCACGTGGCTGCCCGCGAGAAGGTCTGCGACGGCGCCCTCTCGGGGCAAGACCACCGCCCGATGCACCACGTCGGGATCGAGAAACTTGAGGATCGATTCGAGACTGCGCCCTGGGCCGCCATTCCGCGCGGTGTCGTTGATGAATACGACGCGCACCTTGCGGGAAGGACGCATCTCGGGGCCGCTCCCTCCATCTAACCCGCGAGCCCGCCACGCACCAGCCGTCTCCGACCTTCGCACGACGCAACGGACGTGTTACGCGACGAGGGTGTGCGGCATCACCGGAGTCGTTTCGGGCGGCGGACCGGCCGACGAGACGGCAGTGCGGAGGATGAACGCAGCCCTCACGCACCGGGGGCCCGACGCCGAAGGGCTCTGGAGGTGCGGACGAGCGGTGCTGGGACATCGCCGGCTCGCAATCATCGACCTCAGCCCTGAGGCCAACCAGCCCCTGCTGAACGAGGACGGCTCGATTGGCCTCGTGGTAAATGGCGAAATCTACAACTTCGCCGAGCTGAGAGAAGAGCTACTCGCGGGCGGACACACCTTCCGTTCGAAGAGCGACAGCGAGGTCATCTTGCATCTCTACGAAGAGCTCGGCGCTGGCTGTGTCGCGCGGCTCGCCGGCATGTTCGCTCTTGCGATATGGGACTCCCGCACCGAGCGTCTCCTTCTCGCGAGGGATCGAGCGGGAAAGAAGCCGCTATTTTATAGGCTACTCCCCGGCGGAGGTATTGCCTTCGCGTCGGAGTTGCACGCCCTGATCAAGGGACTTCCCGACCTCCAAGTAGAGCCCAACTGGGGAGCGGTCGACGAATATCTCACGCTCCAATACGTCCCCAGCCCTCACACCGCATATCGCGACGTCTTCAAGCTCGAAGCCGCTCATCTCGCCGTCATCGAGCCGGGCAAGGAGATGATAAGCCGACCCTACTGGAGTAAGCCCGATGGCCCCGTCCTCGAGGGAGGCGAGGAGGACCTTGCGGCCGAGCTGCGGCGCCTCCTGGCTCGGGCCGTCCGTCGCAGAATGGTTGCGGACGTTCCGGTAGGGGCATTTCTCTCGGGTGGAATGGACAGCTCGTCCATCGTTGCGTTGATGGCCACGCAGACGACGCGGCGCGTCCAGACGTTTTCCATCGGATTCCCCGACGCACCTGACAGCGAGCTTCGGTGGGCTCGCATGGTCGCCGCCCGATACGGCACGGACCACCACGAACTCGTAGTCGGCCCCGACGTTGCGCGCATCCTCACGGAGACCGTTCGCCACCACGGCGAGCCCTTTGCCGACAGCTCCGCGGTGGCGACCTATTGCCTGGCGCGCATGACTCGCGAACACGTGAAGGTGGCGCTGTCTGGCGACGGCAGCGACGAGGCGTTCGCCGGATATGTACGCTACGCGACCGCGCAGCTCGGTCACATATACGATGCCTTGCCCGGCCCATTGCGAGGGCCTTATCGCCTCGGCGTCGCCGCAGTGACCCGCGCGGTCGCGCCGCATGCGACAGGTTTCGTGGACCACTTCGTGGACGGCGAGGCGGCGCGGTATCCATACGTCATGTGCCAGTTCACGCCCGAGGAGAAGAGGGCGCTCTACCGGCCGGCCATGAGGGCCATCATGAATGGCGCGACCGTCGAGCGCTTCGAGCGGATTCTTTCCCGTAGTTCACGCCCGTCCCGTCTCGGGCGGCTCATCGACCTCGACTGGAGCACGTACCTCGTCGATGACATCAACGCGAAGGTCGACATCGCGTCGATGGCCCACTCGCTCGAGGTGCGGTCTCCCTTCCTCGATACCGATGTCGTGGAATTCGCGGCGAGACTCGGACGCGGCATGCTGATGCGCATCCGGGGCAAGCGTTTGCTCCGGCGTGCGGTCCGAGATCTCGTGCCCTCCGTCATTCTGCGACGCCCGAAGCAAGGATTCGGTTTGCCGTTGCGCCGTTGGATGACGGGCGAACTAGCCGGGCTTGCGCGCGACACACTCCTCGATCGCACGGCGCGCGACCGCGGTCTGTTCGAACCCCGAGAGGTCGAGCGACTGTTGGCGTCCATGACCACCAGTCGCAACGCTCCGGATCGAGTCTGGACGCTCTTGGCGCTGGAACTCTGGTTCCGCGAGTTTATTGATCTTCCCCGATCGTAGCTGGCGCCGCCTTCGTCGTTAGGGTCGTAGGCACCTCGTCATAGGGGTTCGTACCCGACGTCCCCTCGGCGGAAAGCTCAGGCGCGGGCTCGCGAATCGCGGTCGATGGATCGGGTACGGGGAACGGATAGACATGAACGCGGGGAACCGACTTCGGGCGCGGTCGGTGAGGCGGAGCGCTCGTGGCGCTCTGGGTCAGCGCGACCGTTGCGACTGGGATCGGGATCGAGCTCGCGGCAGGGCGCAAGGTTGAGTTCGAGGTCTCGATTGGGGCCGCGGTCGATGTCGGACCCACCGTCGAGGTCGAGATCGCAGCGACTACTGGGGCGTCCGTCGCGCGCAGTTCCGCGAGTTCCGGCTGCTGTCTGCGAGCATGCCCGCCCGTCTCCGTACGCATCAGGAAAAGCGCGCTCGCTCCTACCGCACCCATGCACAACAGCGACGCGAATATCGCTCTCGCGGAAAGGGCGCTCGGCCGAGACTCAGCGGTCCAGCTGTGTTCGACGCCGTGCTCACTGGGGAACTTGTCCATGCGCGGTGTAGAGCAAAAGCCGGTCCATGCGGATCGAGGGGCCGAAACCGGTCGAGTCCGGTTTTGCGAAGGACTATTTGACGCCGCCTCTGGGGCGCGCGTTCGGTGTCAGATCAGAATTGCGCCAGTAGAAGTCGATCTTCTTCTCCGTGGGATCGGCAAAGCCAACCATCTGCATCTCCGCCTCGATCGTCGCCGTACCGTCGGGGATGACCTTCTTCGGGACACACGAGAACGTGAGCACCGCGCTCTCCGCTGGTTTCATCACGCCTTGGAAAAAATTCCCCGAGCACGTGTGAAACGGCTTCGTCTTGGGCGGCGTCTCACTGTCGTCCTGCAAGTCGAGCTGCTTGCCGGCCTTGTCGTAGAAGTAGACCGCGATCCTGCCATACAGAATCGTCGTCTGGCCGATGTTCTTGATGGAGAAGCTCGGACCCTTGTCGTCCGTCTTCGTCCATTTTACTTTCATGATGCGTGCGCCTCCCTTGGCCTCGCAAGGCTTGGTGAAGGAACCCGCTCCGCTCGAGTTCGTAGGGCAGTCATGGGGCGGCTCCGACGCCGCGCTAGCCGCGGGGGTTGCGCTGACGCTCGCGCTCGCCGGGGCGGGGGCCGAGGGCGTCGCCGCCGCGCTGGCGCTTGCGCTCGCGGCGGGGGTTGTGGACTGAGCGTCGTCCTTGGAGCAACCGAAGACGCCCACGGCGATCGCAAACGTGATGATGGTTCGCATCGAGATCTCCTCGTCGGGGCACATTACCAGAGGACGAGGAGACGTCCCCCGTCGAAGGGAGCGCCGTGAAGGGCGACCTTTGACGTCCGGCGGCGCACGACCCTAGCCTCCATCCGTGACGAGCGCTGGGTCGGTAGCCTCTCCGTTCGATGCCCACTCGCCCGAGGCGCATGCCATCGCCGGGCTCTTCGCGGAGACTCTCGTGGTCTGCGCGGTCGTCGGTGCAATCGTGGCGGGGCTGGTCGCTTATTGTGTCGTGCGATTCCGCGCCGGGCGGCGTCCCGGCGAGCCGATACAGGTCCACGGCGCCACGTGGCTCGAGATCACCTGGACCCTCATTCCGCTCGCCGTTGTCGTGGGCCTCTTCGTTCGCACGGCTCAAGCCATGGGGGTGGCCGATCCGCCGCACGATCGCGATCCGGACGTCGTCGTCACTGGCCACCAATGGTGGTGGGAGGCTCGATACGCAAGCGGCGCGGTTGCCGCGAACGAGATCCATATTCCCGTCGGCAAGAATCTCCTGGTCCGCATCGAGTCCGCCGACGTTGTCCACGACTTCTGGGTGCCCCAACTCGCGCGCAAGATGGACGCCGTCCCCGGCCATCCGTCGTTCGTGTGGATGCAGGCGGACGTCTCGGGTACCTACCTCGGTGCGTGCGCCGAGTACTGCGGCGCCCAGCATGCCTGGATGCGCATCGTGGTTATCGCCGAGCCGCCGAGCGTGTTCGATGCCTGGGAGCGGCACCAGCGCGAGCCGGCCAGTCCACCGGCGACGGATGCGGCGGTGCGCGGGGCCCGGCACTTCACCTCGAAGACCTGCATCGAGTGCCACGCGATCGGCGGTCCCGGCGAACAGGCTCGTGTGGCTCCGGATCTCACCCATCTGGCCCAGCGAGGCTCCCTTGGCGCAGGCGTGCTCGGCAACACGCCGGCCGAACTCGCCCACTGGCTCAGGGATCCGCAGGGCGTCAAGCCCGGCAGCCACATGCCGGACGCTCAGCTCACCGACGCAGAGGTCAGCGATCTGGTGGCCTACTTCGAGACGCTCCGATGAGCGAGGCAGTCACGACGCAACCGTCCATCGAGGCCTACCCCGACGAGGCGCATGGTCTCAACGCGTGGATGACGACCGTCGACCACAAGCGCGTGGGCGTCCTGTACCTGATTACGGCTCTCCTCTTCTTCGGTGTCGGAGGCCTCGAGGCGCTTGCCTTGCGGTTGCAGCTCGCCCGGCCGAACAGCGCGCTCGTGTCGGCCGAGGCCTTCAATCAGCTTTTCACGATGCACGGCACGACGATGATCTTTCTCGTCGTCATGCCAACGCTCGTCGGGTTTGGCAATTATCTCGTCCCTCTCATGATCGGCGCGCGCGACATGGCATTCCCGCGGCTGAACGCCATGAGCTACTGGCTTTTTCCGTGCGGGGCATTCCTCCTTCACTTCAGCCTGATGGCGGGCGGCGCTCCCTCCGCGGGCTGGTTCGGCTATGCGCCGCTCAGCGAGACACCATTCTCGTCGACGCCGGGGACCGACTACTGGATTCTCGCGCTCCTCGTCCTGGGGGTCGGATCCGTGGCCACGGCGATCAACTTCATCGCGACGATCCTGACGCTGCGTGCCCCTGGGATGTCGCTCGGGCGCGTCCCGCTCTTCGTCTGGATGACACTGGTAACGTCCGTTCTCGTGGTCCTCGCGTTGCCCGTGCTCAACGCGGCGCTCGTGCTGCTCCTGGTCGACAGGAAGCTCGATGCGCATGTCTTTCTCGCCAGTGGCGGGGGGAACACGCTTCTGTGGCAGCACCTGTTCTGGACCTTCGGCCACCCGGAGGTCTACATCCTGGCGCTGCCCGCGTTCGGGATGATTTCGGAGATCATCCCGGTCTTCTCTCGCAAGCCAATCTTCGGGTACGGCTTCGTAGTAGCGTCCGCGGTAGCCATAGCAATCCTCAGCTTCGGCGTCTGGGCACACCACATGTTCGCCGCCGGTCTCGGGCACACGGCGGACGTCTTCTTCGCCGCGGGTAGCATGCTCATCGCCGTGCCGACGGGCGTGAAGATCTTCAACTGGATCGCGACGATGTGGGGGGGCTCAATCCGCTTCACGACGGCGATGCTCTTCGCGACGGCGTTCCTCGTCGAATTCGTCATCGGGGGGCTGAGCGGCGTGACATTCGCCGCGGCTCCCATCGACTGGCAGATGACCGACACGTATTACGTCGTGGCGCACTTCCACTACGTGATCTTTGGCGGAACGGCGTTCGCCGTGATGGGAGCCACGTACTATTGGTTTCCAAAGATGACCGGACGGTTGTTGTCGGAGCTCCTCGGAAAGTGGCACTTCTGGCTGATGGTCGTCGGGTTCAACCTGACGTTCTTCGTGCAGCATTTCCTCGGAATCTTGGGCATGCCGCGACGCGTGTTCACCTATCCCGACTTGCCTCACTGGGCATCCCTCAACCTGACGTCGACCGTGGGTGCCGTCGTCATGGCGATCGCGTCGCTCGTCTTCGTCGCCAACCTGGCACTCAGCCTTCGACGCGGCAAAGTGGCTGGCGACAATCCGTGGCAAGCATGGACGCTCGAATGGGCAACGACCTCGCCACCGCAGCATGACAACTTCGCCGAGGTCCCTCCCGTCCGTGGGAGGAGGCCGCTCTGGGATCTTGCGCAGGCGGTGGAAGCGAAGCCGGACGAGACGACCGAGAGGACGCTAGACAAGAGCGTGGTCGCAGTGTGGGGTTTCATCGTCTCGGAGGCGGCTTTCTTTCTCATCCTGGTCATCACATACGTCTTTTTCAATCCCGCCGTGGGCGCGACGGGGCCGACCGCCTCGAGCGTGCTCGACGTCGGGAGGACCGGCGCCTTCACCGCGTGCCTCGTGGCGAGCAGCGGGACTCTCTGGCTCTCCGAGCGAAGGCTCGATCGAAAGGAGCACGCCGCCGCGGCCCGTTGGCTGTTCGTCACGATCGTGCTGGGCGTGCTCTTTCTCGTGGGGCAGGGTGGCGAATACCTTGGTCTCTACCGGCGAGGAGTCACCGTCGCCACGAATCTCTTCGCGACGACCTTCTTCACGCTGACCGGATTCCACGGTTTGCACGTCACCGTGGGCCTCGTCGCGATGAGCATTGTGCTCGGGTTGGCCCTCGCAGGGGACTTTCGGCGGCGGCACTCGACGCTGCTCCGCGCCGTGGGTCTCTACTGGCACTTCGTCGACGTCGTCTGGCTCGTCGTCTTCTCGATCGTATACCTGCGAGCGCGCGGATGACGACGCGCGACCTCTTGATGTCCTGCTGGACGCCCGACCCCCTCGCGCTCTTCGGGTGCGCTGCCGCGGTCACGCTCTACCTCATCCGCGGGAGAGCGGGCGCGGGCGCGCGTGCCGTCTCGTTTGCAGCCGGCCTCCTGGTGCTCGCGCTCGCGCTGGTATCACCCGTCGGTGCGCTCGCAGAAGGATATCTCTTCAGCGCGCACATGCTGCAGCACCTGATGCTGGTGCTCGTCGTACCTCCCCTCGTCCTCCTCGGGTTCGAGCCGTTCAATCGAGGGCGCGTGCGCCTTCCGGCCTTCGTTCCGTGGGGGCTCGGCGTGGGTGCAATGTGGCTCTGGCATGCGCCGACGCTGTGCAATGCCGCGTCCCAGAGCGAGGCGATCCATCGCCTTCAGGAGGCCTCGCTGCTGGCGATGGGCTCCGCGTTCTGGTGGCCGGTTCTGGCGCCGCGTACCGGCGACCGCCTACCGCCGCTGGGAGGGGTGGTCTACCTCTTCTCGGCGTGCGTCGCGTGCACGCTACTGGGGGTCGCCATCACGTTCTCGCCGGTCGAAGTCTGCTCCGTGTTCGCGCACCCGGTAGACCGTTTCGGGGTGATGCCGCTCGTCCGCGACGGCTGGGGGCTCACGCCCGAGAGAGACCAGCAGATCGGGGGGCTCCTGATGTGGGTACCCGCGTGTGTGGTGTATGGCGCGGCGATTCTCGCCGTCCTCGCGCGCCTTCTTCGCGATACGGCACCTGTGGGCATGTGGGCACGGACGACCCCTCGGAGGCGTTGTGAGTGACCTTCGTCCAGGTTGGGCCAAGGCGCGGCCCGACTCGATCCCGCGCCCGACAGCATGGCCGGCGGCGCTGGCCCTGGGCACGATGCTCTTCGCATGGGGAATGATCGCATCGGCCATGGTCCTCGTCGTCGGCATCGTTCTGTTCGGGATCTCGCTCGGCGGCTGGATCGGGGAGATTCGTCATGAGCGATGACAAGGCCGATCCCGAGGACTTCAACCACGTCGAGCTGCCGCCGGCCCCGCCCGAAGTCGTCGAACGCCGTCGCTTCCTTGCGCGGGTGAGCGTGGGGCTGGGCGCCTGCATGGGCCTGGGGGTCGGTGCGCCGATGGTGGGCTTCGTCGTGGCGCCCCTCTTCCGCAAGGTGCCGCACGAGTGGCGCTCGGTCGGGAGAGCCGGCGACTTCGTCGTCGGCCACACCGTCAGCGTCACGTTCGCCGATGCCTCGCCGCTTCCCTGGGCGGGCGTCACGGCGAAGACCGCCGCATGGCTGCGGCGGGTGAGCGAGGACACATTCGTCGCATTCTCCGTCAACTGCGCGCACCTCGGCTGCCCGGTGCGCTGGCTGCCCGACGCGCGCCTCTTCATGTGCCCTTGCCACGGCGGCGTGTACTACGCGGACGGGACGGTCGCCGCCGGGCCGCCGCCGCACGCGCTGTCGCAATATCCCGTGCGCGTCCGCGACGGGGAGGTCGAGGTCCACACCGAAGCCATCCCGATCGATTGACGCGCGATGGTCAAAGGACTCTTGAAAAAAACGTGGGACCTGCTGGACGACCGGCTCGGTATCTCGCAGGTCCTGAAGCCAGTCCTCTCTCACCCCGTTCCTTCGGGCGCGCGCTGGGCCTACGTTTTCGGGAGCGCCACTCTCTGCGCGTTCGTCATCCAGGTGCTGACGGGCGTGACTCTTGCGTTCTCGTATATCGCCTCGTCGTCGCAGGCGTACGAGACGCTGGTCTTCATCACCAACGACGCACCGTTCGGAAGGTTCCTGCGCGGCATGCACTACTACGGAGCCTCGGCCATGGTGCTCATGGTCGGCCTTCACATGGCGCAGGTGTTCCTTGCTGGCTCGTTCAAGTTCCCCCGCGAGATGAACTGGCTGACTGGCGTGCTCCTTCTGGTGTTCACCCTCGGGATGGGCTTCACGGGACAGCTGCTCCGTTGGGACCAGAACGCGACATGGTCCGTCGTCGTAGGCGCCGAGCAAGCGGGGCGCGCGCCCTTCGTGGGCGAGTATATCGCGCGCTTCATTCTTGGCGGCGAGACGATCGGAGGCGCGACTTTGAGTCGCTTCTTCGCCATCCACGTATTCCTCATTCCGGCAATGATCTTCGGATTCGTCGGACTTCACCTCTATCTTGTCGTCAAGCATGGGATCTCCGAGCCGCCGAAGGCGGGGGAGCCCGTCGACCCGAGGACCTACCGGAAGAAGTACGCCGAGCATCTCGCGAAGGACGGAGTGCCCTTCTGGCCGGACGCGGCCTGGCGCGACGCGGTTTTCGCATTCGCGATGGTGGCGGGCATCGTCCTGATGGCTTGGCTTGCCGGGCCCCCGGCCCTCGACAGGCCGCCCGACCCGAGCGTCACCGAAGCGGCTCCGCGTCCAGACTGGTACTTGCTTTGGTACTTCGCCGTCCTTGCTCTCACTCCGCCGGGCCTGGAAACGTGGGTCATCCTCCTCGCCCCGCTCCTCATCGGCGGGTTTCTGCTGTCCGCACCTCTTCTGTCGAACAGAGGAGAACGGAGTGTGCGCAAGCGTCCTTGGGCGGTGGCCATTGTCGTCATGGCGGTGCTCATGATCGGATCGCTCTGGATTCTCGGCGCGCGATCGGAATGGTCGCCCAACTTCGAAGCTCCGCACCTTTCGGCCGACATCGTGGGGACCGCCACCGGTCCCGTCGCCGAAGGTGCGCGCGTCTTTCACGACAAGGCGTGCCTGAACTGCCACCTGATCGAAGGGCAGGGTGGGCGTCGCGGCCCAAACCTCTCGCACATCGGGGATCTGCTCACGAGGGATCAAATCCTCATACGCATCTCGAACGGCGGGAAGAACATGCCCGCCTATGCGGGAAACCTGAGACCGGAGGAACTGGAGGTGCTTGCGGAGTTCCTGATGTCCCGCAAGGCACCCCCGCCGCGGTGACGAGCCGCCACTCCCGCTAGATGTGCTGGTGCCGCTGGAAGGGGTCGGTCACTTCTTGACCGTCTTCTTCAAGAGGTCGCCCAGCGTGCCCAAGGTGGGCGGGGACTGCGCCTTCTGCTCCTGCTCGCGGAACCCCTCGAACTGGGCGCGCTCCTCGTCGTCCTTCAAGCCGCGCACCGAAAGGCGCATCCGACCCTCGGCGATCTCGATCACCTTGGCTTTGATCTTGGTGCCGAGGGGGAACGCCTTGCGCAGATCGGCGCCGCGCGGGACTCCGAGCTCGGCGGTCGGGATGAGGCCTCGGCCGCTGCGGCCCCGGGTCCCCTCGATCTGGACGAAGAGCCCGTAGGTCTCGACGCGATCGACGCTGCCGGAGACCATCTGGCCGAGCGCGATCTTCACGGCTTCCGGTTCGGTCGCGGCGCCGCCCGCAGCCTGGCCGATGCTCACGCTCGCCCCCGCCGCGACCGCAGCCTCGACCGTCGGCACCAGCTCGATGCCGTTGTCGGCGTCGACGCGTACGACGCGTGCTCGCAACCTGTCGCCGACCGCCGCCTTGAGCGAGCCATCGGGCGCCCGGAGGTTGGCCGCCTCGATGAAGCCCTGGCGATGCTCCCCCAGGTCTACGAACACCCCGTCCTTGCCAACCTGCACTACGACCACCGACAGCGTTTCTCCGATCCGCGCGCCGCCCCGGCGCGGCATCGTGCCTCCCGTCTTCTCGAACAGCGCGGCGAACGATTGGTCGGGGGGATCCGAGGGCATGTGACCCCCAACCTTGTACCACGGACCGGCTGGCGTTCGGTCGCGACCGGGGAGAGACTCCGGTCATGGATGTCGTCTCGCCCGAGGAAGTGGGGCTCTCCAGCGAAGGCCTCGGTCGTATCGACGACCTTCTCCGGAGCCGTTACGTGGTGCCCGGCAAGATTGCCGGCGCACTCACGCTGGTCGCCCGCAGAGGCAAGGTCGCCTTTCTCTCGCCGCTCGGACAGATGGATCTCCAGCGCGGCAGGCCCACGCGAGACGACACGATCTTCCGCATCTACTCGATGACCAAACCAATAACGTCGGTGGCGCTGATGATGCTCCACGAACGTGCCGCCTTCGCGCTGGGCGATCCGGTCCACAAGTGGATCCCCGAGTGGGAGCACCTGCGGGTCTACCGCTACGGGCGGTATCCCCAGTTCGTAACGGAACCGGCCGGCCGGCCGATGACCGTGCGCGATCTCATGACTCATATGTCGGGGCTCTCGTACGGCATCATGGAGCGTACGGGCGTCGATGACGCGTACCGAAAGCTCGGCGTTGGCGACGGCAAGGGTACGCTGCGGGGCACCATCGAGAAGCTCTCGCATCTGCCGCTCGACTTCTCGCCGGGCTCGCGCTGGGGCTACTCTCTCGCCACGGACGTCGTCGGGCACTTGGTCGAGATCATGAGCGGCAAGCGCTTCGACGAGTATCTTCGTGCGGAGATCTTCGAGCCGCTGGGGATGGTCGACACCGGCTTCACCGTGCCCGCGGACAAGATCACCCGCTTCGCCGCGAACTACACCCGAGGCGCCGACAAGACACTCGCGCTCTTCGACGATCCGGGCGATAGCCCGTTCGTGCGGCCGAAGACCTACTTCTCCGGCGGCGCGGGCCTCGTGTCGACCGCGTCCGACTACCTGCGGTTCGCAGAGATGCTGCGTCGCGGCGGCGAGCTCGACGGCGTGCGGATTCTCGGCCCGCGCACGGTCAAGTACATGACCACCAACCACCTGCCTGATGGCCGGGACCTCGCGAGCCTGGCCCTTGGCTCGTCGTTCAGCGAGACGCGCTACGAGGGCGTGGGCTTCGGTCTGGGGTTCTACGTGACGCTGGACCCAGTGCGTGCGCAGGTGCCGAGCTCCGCCGGCGAATTCGGTTGGGGCGGGATGGCCAGCACGGCATTCTGGGTGGACCCGGCCGAGGAGATGACTGTGATCTTCATGACCCAGCTTCTGCCCTCGACCACGTACAATTTCCGGGGACAGCTCAAGTCGATCGTTTACGGTGCGATTGCAGACTGAGCGGGTCGCTCATGACTCGAGAGGGGTACCCGCCGCAACGCACACACGATCGCGACCCTCGTGCTTCGCACGGTAGAGTGCGTCGTCGGCCGCGGTCACGATGCCCGCCAGCGAAAGCGTACCCTTGTCGAAGATGGTCGAGCAGGCGATACCGAGGCTCGCCGTAACCTGGACCCGTCCCCCTCTCGGGTGAAACGGGGCGTCCGCCATCTCGCGCCGCAGTCGCTCGGCCGTGACCTTTGCGCCTTCGAGATCGGTTTCCGTCAGGATGACGGCAAACTCCTCGCCTCCGTACCGACACGGCGCGTCCGTCGTGCGGAGAGTCGAATTGAGGAGATCCCCGAGGGTCTGCAAGACCAGGTCTCCGAACGGGTGACCATGCGCGTCGTTGAGTTGCTTGAAGTGGTCGAGGTCGATTAAGACGAGCGAGATCGTGCGCCCGTAGCGCACGGCCGCGGAACACTCCTCGGCCATGCGCTGGTTGAAGTACGCACGGTTCCAGATGCCCGTGAGCCCGTCGATGTGTGAGCGCGCGGCGAGGATGTCGTGGTAGCGCTTGGCCCGAAGGGCCGCTCGCACCCGCGCCCGGAGCTCCGCGGGTTCGAACGGCTTAGTCACGTAGTCGACGGCGCCCAGGTCGAACCCCTGGACCTTCGAATAGACCTCGGTTGCTCCCGTCAGGAATATCACGGGAATCTGAGCGGTCGCCGGGTTGTCCTTCAACTTCTGGCAGACCTCGAACCCGCTGATGTGAGGCAAATCCACGTCGAGCAAGATGAGGTCAGGGCAGAGTTCGATCGCCATCGCCAGTCCCTGATCGGCATCGAGCGCATGATGAAGGATCAGGCCTTCCGGCCGCAGGCGGACGTCGAGCAGGCGGTGCACGTCGGGCGAGTCGTCGATGGCTAGGACGTTCTGGTTCAAGGGGGCCCTCCTGATTCAGGCGGCTCGCGCGCGGCGACAGAGACTCGCGAGCTCTTCGACGTGGCGCTGCAGTGACGGCGCCTCCGCTCCGAGAACGATGGCCCGTTCGACGGCTGCAGCGGCCTCCGTGATGCGAGGGAAGCCGTATCCGCCTGCGGCTCCCCTGAGCTGGTGGGCCAGGCGCTTCAGGGTCTCGACATCGGAGGCCTGGCTGGCACGCAGGATCGCGGAGGATCGCTCGGGGAGGTCGCGCACGAACTGGTGCAGGATCTCTTTCATGTCATCGTCGTTCTCCAAGGTGCTCACAAGGCTCTCGCCGGAGCCTTGTTTGGAGTTGAAGCGCGCGACCAAAGCCACGAGCGCTGCACGATCCACGGGCTTCGTGAGGTAGTCGTCACATCCGGCCTTCTCGCAGCGCTCCCTGTCGCCGGCCATGGCGTGCGCCGTCAGTGCGACGATCGGACGGTCGTATTTCATGAGGCGAAGCTTCGACGTCGCGCCGTAACCGTCGAGCCTGGGCATCTGCATGTCCATGAGGATTAGATCGTAGGGCTTGCCCGCCGCCAGCGCGGCGGTCGCCTCTTCCACCGCGAGGAGGCCATCGGCGACGACCTTCACGGTCGCACCCGCCTTGACGAGGTAAGTCGAGACGAGGACCTGATTGTCGTAGCCGTCTTCTGCCAAGAGGACACGGCACGAAGGCGGGAGGCTCGCGACCCGCCGGATGGACTGCGCCGGGTTGTCGGTGAGTCCAGCTTCGGCGAGCCCTTCGACCATCGCTATGCCCGTGAGGGGACCGGTCGGAACGGAGACGCGGAAGACGCTCCCACGTCCGAGCGCGCTCTCCACCGTGATGTCCCCGCCGAGGAGCACGGCGAGTCTCTTGCTTATCAGTAGGCCAAGCCCTGAGCCGCCGAACTTTCGCGTCGTCGAGGCGTCGGCCTGGGAGAAGCTCTGGAAGAGCCTCTGCATCTGCGCTTCGGTCATCCCGATTCCGGTGTCGGCGACGTCGATGACCAGCCTTGGCGCCGGGGATTCCGGCCCATCGCAGCGGACGAGGATGCGAATGGTGCCCGTTTCGGTGAACTTGATGGCATTGCCGACGAAGTTCATAACGATCTGCTTGAGGCGGGTGGTGTCGCTCAGGATCGTTTCGGGGATCGCGCCCTGATATCTGATTTCGAACGAGAGGTTCTTCGCGACGGCGCGGACGCGCATCAACGACGCGACGTCGACGATCACCTGGCTGGGTGAGGTGGGGATCATCTCCACGGTCATCTTGCCCGCCTCGATCTTCGAGACGTCGAGGATGTCGTCGATAACCGTCATGAGGTGCTCTCCGTTGCGTCGGATTGTCTGGAGGTGGTTCACTCGTTCGCTGGCGCCCAGGGAAGGATCGAGGAGCAGATCGGCGTATCCGATGACCGCCGTCATCGGCGTTCGTATCTCGTGGCTCATGTTCGCGAGAAACTCGGACTTGACGCGGCTAGCCTCGACGCTATCGAGGCGTGCCGCCTCGAGTTCGACCGCCTGCCGCTCCAGAAGCTTCGTGCCGAGGAGGGACTGGAAGAAGGCGGCGTGTGCGTAACGTCCTTGAGCCCACAAGAACGCACCGTACGCCGCGACGATGAGGACGAAGCCTGCCAGGTGTCGGGCGCTCCCCGGCAGGAGAAACCCCACGGCGAATGCCGGCACGAGCATGCAACCGATATGCAAATGAAGAAGGGCCTTGTCGGCGCAGAGCGACGTCAGCCCTCCTGCGCTCACGCCGGCGAGGCACATCAAGACGAGCCAGGAGTCCTGGTGAACGCCGACGGCCAGGACGATCGCCGCGCCGCCGACCCCCCACGTCGCGGAAGAGAGTGCGAGCCCGACGCGAAAGAGGCGCGACCACAGAGCCGGTTTCGCTGCGCCCATGCGTGCGAACGACCTGGCCACGAGGATGCGCCCGACACCGACGAGAAGCATCCACGCCCCGGCCATTGCGGCGCAGCGGGGATGGTCGGCGGCGATGGAGGTGGTCGCCAAGAGAATGGCGCAGAGCGCCCAGTGGCCGAAGATTCCCGCCACGGACTGATGCGCGAGGGCTGCGCTGGACGCGAGATCCACTTCCGCCCGGGCGGAGGCGTCGAGGTCGAGCGCGTTTCTTGTCTTGACCGACGCGCTCGCGGGCATGGTCGCCTGTCCTCCCGACCCTAGAGAAGGGGACGGCAATCCCGCGCCGGCGGATAAGGGGGAGTGACGTCAACGGGCCCATTTTGGCGCCCACATTCTCCTATGGAGGCGACCAAGGGAGCGCTTCGCTCAATAGGTCACGGTCGCGTGCTGGGTCCTCGAGCTAACGGGCCATTGCATCGCGCGTGTGGACTTCTCGACGCACGATGCGACGGTGCTGTTCGGAGGGTCGGTCGTCACCGTAACGTCGTTGGCCAGCCCCATCTTGACGGTGACTTTTACGACGACCTTCATGTCGTCTGGCGCCCCGCACTCGCTGACGAACCTGCCGTTGACGAGAGGCGCGCCGAGCTGTGCGCTCGACAACGGCGTCGCCTGTGAGGTTCGGTGCGCTTTGCCCGTCCCTGCGTCGCCTGTGCGGGAAGGCTCGACCGACGTCGCTGGCGCTGCGTCCGAATCGTCGGAGGCAAAGGAAGCGATGGTTCCATACGTACGCGCCAGGGTCGGTGGGAGCCTCCCCTTGGCGCCCAGCCATGCCAAAGCGGACAGGCCGAATATGGAAAGGAGAAAGACCGTCAGAGCTACGCGTCGTGTGAGCATGCGCGGTGCCGCTCGTTCAGGCGGTATGGCGCAGGCTACGCCGGTGATAGCGTCCCCACCATCAACCGAGAAGGAGAAGCACGATGATCAAGATCTTTGGACATCCGGCGAGTACCTGCACGCGGAAGGTCCTGATGACGCTCGCCGAGACGAAGACGCCGTTCGAAACGATGACAGTGGAATTCGCGAAAGGCGAGCACAAGCAGCAGCCGCACCTGAGCCGACAGCCCTTCGGTCAGATTCCGGCCATCGACGATGACGGCTTCTCCTTTTACGAGTCGCGTGCGATCTGCCGCTACCTGAGCGAAAAGGCGGGCGGTGCCCTCGTTCCGGGCGACATCAAGGGTCGCGCTCTGATGGAGCAGTGGATCAGCGTGGAGACCTCGAACTTCACGCCGCACGTGATGAAGTTCATCTACCACCACGTATTTCAACGCGCTCAGGAGCCGCCCGTGCTCGAGGCGGCAGGCAAAGGCCTCGAAGCCTGCCTTGGCGTCATGGAGGCGCGCCTCGCCAAGAGCCCGTTCCTCGCCGAAGCGCAGTTCACGCTCGCCGACATCGTCTTCATGCCGTACATCGAGTACGCGATGGGCACTCCCATCAAGGCGACGTTCGCGAAGTACCCTCAAGTGAGCGCCTGGTGGAGCAAGATTGGCGAGCGCCCGACCTGGCAAAAGGTGGCGGGGCGGGCCTAGGGTGACCAGATCCAGAAGAAAGATTGAGTGACGCCAGAATACGCCCGAGCATACGGGTGGGTGCATGACGGAGCGGATGCGAACAATCGACGTCTCGAGGATGTCGATGCCGGGAGAGTCCCTGTATCGTGCGCTACGGTGCTCTCATGCGGGCTCGGGCGTTCTGGCCGATTGCGTCGGGCCTGGGGCTCCTCGTGGCGGCCTGTGGGCTGAACGAGACAGGACTGGATCAGACGCCGCTCCCCGGTGAGCCCGGAACGGCCCCCATCGAAGCCGGGAAAGCCAGCCCGCCCGCGGTCGATTCCGCTGCGACGCCGATCGACGCTGAGGACGTCGAAGACGTGCAATCCAGTCTTCCCGACGAAGGCAGCCCTTCGAGTGACGTGGCGAGCAACTCTTCTCCGGACGCGTCCCTCGATGCCCCCGTCGACGCCGGCGGCCGTCTAGACGATGCGTCGTGCGGCACTGCCGGGAGCGCCTGCGTCCTGGTGCCGAGCGGGTGGACGCTCGTCGCGTTCGCCCCGACGCAGTCATCCCCGTGTCCGACGGGCTTTGCGAGTCAGTCGACCGATCTCGTAGAGGGCCCTACCGCGGGCGCGGGAGCGTGCTCCTGCGGTACTTGCACCGTGACGTCGCCCCCTTCCTGCACCTCGGGGACAGTGCCGGTTCACTATGACGAAACCATCAGCACCGGCGCCGGTACCTGCGACCTTCTGGCCGAGCCGGGCACGGGTCCGCTGATGAACAGCCCCCCCGGCTCGTGCGGAACGGATCTCTACCAGGGGAGCTACGCGGGATTCGACATCAGCTACACGTCTCCTCCGGCGACTGGAGGGGCATGCACCGCGCCCGGAGTGGCATCGGGAACGGCGGTCACCTACGCCTCACAAGATCGATCGTGCGCCGCCGACGACGCGCAGTCGGCGAACTGCGACGGGAGCGCCTGTGCCCCGTCCATCGCCGCTCCCTTCCAGGCTTGTCTCATGACCGCGGGAGACGCCGCCTGTCCGACGGGACCCATGAGTTCCAGACACCTGGTGGGTACGGGTGCGTCGGTGACTTGCGCGGACTGCGGCTGCTCCACCTCGGCGACCTGCGCGGGCACAGTCACGCTCTACACGGACTCGGCCTGCATGACGTCCCCGTACGCCGTGCCCGCGGACGGATCGTGCGTCGCGATTCACCTCCAGAAGGCTAGCTACGATTCCTACGTCTACTCGGGCGGCTCGCCGCAGGACGTGACTTGCGAGGCCTCGGGCCCCACCGAGACGGGTGTCGTTCTCGCGAACGAGGCGACCATCTGCTGCGCCCCTTGAGTGGAACGTTCCGGCCGGGGACATGCGGAAGGAGAACCCCTTGCGCCTGTTCGTGACCGGAGGCACCGGGTTCATCGGCCATCATCTGTGCCAACGGCTCGTCGCGCGCGGCGATGAGGTGATCGCTCTCGTGCGAACTCCAGCCAAGGTGGCCAGGCTTCCGGAGGGGGTCGAGACGTTCCGCGGGGACCTCACGACGCTCGCCGATCCGAAGACGGTCCTGCCCCCTTGCGATGTCGTAGTCCACCTTGCCGGAGTGGTCGCCGCGAGGCGTGAGGAGGACTATGCGGCCATCAACCACGTGGCGGTCGAGAGCGTTCTCGAGTGCCTCGGTCGGCAGGAGTGGAAGCCGAGGCGCTTCCTGCTCGCGTCGTCCCTGGCCGCGGCGGGTCCATCGCCGAGCGACCGAGCATGGACCGAGCAAGACACTCCCGCACCTATCGAGCCCTACGGCATCGCGAAGGCAAAGGCGGAAGGCGCGGCACGTGATGCGCCCTTTCCGACGACGACGTTCCGTCCGCCGATTGTATTCGGACCGGGCGACGAGGCCTCTCTCACGCTGTTCAAGGCCGCGCGCTCCGGTATCGGATTCTGCGTCGCCGGAGCGCCGCAGCGTCTGAGCTTCGTAGACGTCCGCGATCTGGTGGACGCCATCCTGCTCATGGCGGACGACTGTCGCCCCGGCTCGTTCGTCTACTTCGTCGGTCATCCCCGGGCGATGGACGTCAGCGAGCTATGGCGAGACCTCGCACTTGCCGTTCGCAATCGAGTCTTCGTCGTACCCATACCGCGGTGGGTTCTCTACGTGGCCATGCGCATATCCACGGTTGCCGCGCGCCTCTTCGGGTTTCGAAATCAGCTGGACGCGAAGCAGTTCAAGCAAATGACGGCGCCAGCCTTCGTCTGCTCGAGCGACGCCATCCAGCGGGACCTCGGTTGGGCACCTCGGCACGACCTCGCGGAATGTCTCGACCATGCGGCCGACGGGTACTGGGCGGAGAAGCTCCTCGCTCCCCCTCGTCAAGGATGAGCCCGGCTGCCGAAAGAATTTCCCGACGAGCCGTCGACCATCCGGCCTATCGTGGGCGGGCTATGAACAGATCCACGGCAGGGTGTTGGATACGCGCGGGGGGCCAATGAAGATCACGATCTTCGTGACGTTCGCCGCCATCAGCGCGGCCACGGCGTTCGGCGGTTGCGGTGGCTCGTCGACGGGAAGCGCGCCCGCTCTCGCGCCCACGTCGACGCAAGCAGACGACGAGGCCGCGGCGGACGTGGTGGAACATCACCGCCATCACCATCACGGCGGGGTCACGATGTTCATCGCGATGAGCCTGGACACGCTCGGGGTCGAGCCCGCACAGCGTGTGGCCGTCGAGAAGATCCAGGCGGACCTTCGGGCCAAGATGGAGCCCGCGCGCGTGGCCGAACAGAACGTCCTCACGATTCTGGCCGACGGAATCGCCGCCGGAACGATCGACACGGCAAAGGTGGACGCGGCGATCGCGCAGGTGGCCGGCGCAACGGGGGGCTTGCACGACGCGACCACCGACGCGCTGAATCAGCTCCATGCCGTCCTTACGCCGGAGCAGCGGGCAGCGCTCATGGACAAGGTTCAGGCACATTGGGCGATCTGGCGACACGCCAACGGCGAGGAGCAGCCCGCGCCCGGCGGACCTCCGGGTGGTGGGGAACATCTGGGAGCACTCGCGAAGGAACTGGGGCTCTCGTCCGATCAAATCGAGAAGGTTCGCGTCAATCTGAGCGCCGCCGTCGCAGGCTCGCGCGTGCGACCAGATCCGCAAGCGGTCGAGGCGCACATGCAAGCGTTCGCGGCGGCATTCAAGAGTGACGCGTTCGACGCCAAGTCGCTTACGACCGCGAGCGCGACGAGCTCGCACCTGGCCAGCTGGGGGGCTACGCGGATGGCACACTTCTTCGAATCTCTGAACCCCGTGCTCACGCCCGATCAGCGGGCGAAGCTGTCGCAGAAGCTCCGCGAGCACTTGAACCACGAGGAAGGGACGGCCTCCCTATGACCGACGGCATGAAGAAGACCACCGGGATCCTCGTCAAAATGTCTTCGGCCTGCGCGTTCGCTGGCATGCTCTCGCTTGCCGCGGGTTGCTACGGCGAGGTCGACGAGGGTGGACCTGCGTACTACCCGTCCGACTCCTTCCTCGTCACCGGGCAGCCTGTCTATTACGAAGGCCACGCGTCGTACTTCTACAACGGCCGCTGGGTGTACCGGGATAGCGGTGGCCGATGGAACGGATACCGTTCGGAGCCCGCCTTCCTCGCCCAGCGACGCGGCGCCGTAGCCGCTCCGAGGCGCACCTACGAGCGCCCAGCGGCTAGAGGCCCTGGTCGTCGATAGCGGTAAGCGTCGGATGGTGACGAGACCGTGCGCATGGACGATCGCCGCCGGAGTCATCGTGTGCGCCCAGCCTGCCGCTGCAGCCACATTGATGGTCGGTCCCGGTCAGACCTACGCGACGCCGTGCTCCGCCATTGGCGCTGCGCAAGCGGGCGACGTCATCCAGGTCGATGCGTCGGGCAGCTATTCCGGCGACACGTGCTCCTGGTCGACCGACAACCTGACCATCACGGGCATCAACGGCCGCGCGAAAATCGACATCACGGGCGTCACGCCGTCGGAGGAGAAGGGCATCTTCACGATCGAGGGCACGGCGAGCGCCACGATCGAGAACTTCGAGCTCTCGGGCGCTGCGATCTCCTCGGCGGACGGAAACAACGGCGCAGGAATCCGCCACCAGGGCCTGAATCTGACCGTCCGGAACTGCTTCATTCACAATAACCAGGACGGCATCCTCGGGACGCCGGCCACCGCAAACACCGGGACCGTCCTCATCGAGAACAGCGAGTTTTCCGCCAACGGGGCCGGCGACGGCTACTCGCACAACATGTACATCGGCGACTACGCTCAGTTTACGCTTCAATACTCGTACTCGCACGACGCGAACGTCGGTCACCTGGTCAAGTCGCGGGCGTATACGACGTACGTTCTTTACAACCGTCTCACCGACGAAGTCGGCGGAATGGCGAGCTACGAGACGGACATCCCCAATGCAGGGACAGCGTACCTAATCGGCAACGTCATCGAGCAGAGCATGACGACCCAGAACCCTACGATCGTCAGCTTCGGTGAGGAGGGCGTACCCGCCGGCTACGACACCCACCTCTTCGTCGTGAACAACACGATCCTCAACACCCTGGGCTCGGGCACTTTCGTCAACGACGCGACGACGACGCCGGCGATTCTCACCAACGACATCTTCTACAACGGCGGGACGGTTACCAATCAATCGTCGGCCGCCCGCACGACGTGCTTCGACAGCTCGATGGGCGATCCGATGTTCGTCGATGTCGCCTCCTACGACGTCAACCTCCTGGCCGGATCGCCGTGCATCAATAGCGGCAGCAACCCGGGAGCGAACGGAAGTCAATCGCTCACTCCGGTGTTCGAGTACGTCCAGCCGCTGAGCGAAGAGGTGCGCGTGATCGTCGGGCCCGCCATCGACATCGGCGCTTACGAATACGGCAACCCTGACGACGCGGGCTTGCCCGCGGACGACGCAGGCGGTTCGATGGGTGCGGATTCGTCCGGTCCCGCTGATGGGGGGGAGTCCGCAGAGGCGGGGAGGCGTCCGGACGCGGCGGCGGACGACGACGGTCAGGTGGCAATCGGGAGCGAAGAGGGAGGACATGCATTGGCCGACGGCGGGGCGAGGTCCCCGCCCGGCTCGTCGAGCGGATGCGGCTGCACCCTTGCGGGCGATGTCGAGCCTGCGGCGTGGGGTCTGGTCGGTGCAGCTACCCTCGTCGCAGGGTGCGTCGGACGGAGAGCAAGACGACGCCGATCATCCGTTGAACGGGAACCAGTCCGTCGGATGCGCTGAAACGAAGTCGCCAAGCGCGTCCGCGAGCCGCTGGGCTGCGGCGGTGATCTCGTTCTCATCGGCATGTCGCGAGACCATAACCGGCTCACGGACGTGGACCGCGTAGCGCCGATGGCCGGTGCGCCTCGAGAAGACCGGGATTATGGGAGCTCCGGTCAGCTGCGCAAGGCGCAGTGGACCCTCCGGAATCGCGCCCGGGCGACCAAAGAGCCTCACCGGTCGCGCGCTCATCCCGTCCGGAACGCGATCAATCTGCATTGCGATCACGCCACCGTCGCGCAACTGGCGAAGGAGTGGAAGTGACGCGAGCGGGTTGTCACCGACGTGAACGATGTCGAGACCGCCCTGCGCCCGGCGACTCGAATCGTTGAGCTCCGACGCGGAGGGATCTCGTTCGCGTCCCATGACCATCATCACCCGGAGGGCGTGTTCGCGCGCGAGAAAGGGCCCCATCGTTTCCCAACCGGCCGTATGAGCCGTCGCAAAGATGACGCCTCGCCCGAGAGCCAAGAGGGCTTGGAGCTGCGGACGACCGTGGACGACGACCTCGGGCGCTTGCCCATTCTTCGATCCGCTCGAGAGCACCTCCGTGAGGCACGATGCGAAGTTGGCGAACGTGTGGGTCACGTCGATCGCGCTGCGCCAGGCGCTGACGGGCCCGCGTGCGCGCTCCAGTTCCTGCACGATCTTGCGCCTTGCTTGCGGTGCGGCGATTGCGATGACGGCACCTATGACGGGTGGCGCCAATCGAACGAACCAGGCGGGCGCCCGATGCGCACCGAGGTACGCGAGGCGCCGCCAGAACATGCCGTCCAGCGCCAAGTGCATCTCGAAGGGGGGGGTCGCAAGTTGCCTGGCCAGCATTTGAGTCTCACGCTTTGGCGTATTGCCTCACACGGTCAGAAGTGGCCGAGCATCCCGGCCGAGACGCCGATCTGGAACATCGTCGAGTTCTGGCTCGTGGGGGTGGCCGCGCCCGTCGTACCCGTGCCAGTGGCTACGGCGGACGCACTGGTCGACTTGCCGGTGACGGGTATGTCGACCGTGGGCCCGACCGTGAAGCCGAAGTGATTCCAGGGGGAAATGACGAACATTGCCTCGCCTTCGACGGCGAACTCGGTAACGGACGGCGACGCGGTGCCGTTGAAGGTACTCGAGCTGACGTTGTGATATTCGATGCCGGCGCGGGGCCAGAACGAAAGCACGTGACCGAGCGCGACGATGTAGCCGATGCGCGGCGCCAGCCCCCAGTAGGTCACCTTCGGCTGATCGACGCTCACGGAAGCACCATTGGCAGGCGTGGTGCTTTGGGTGACGCTGAGCTGCGTGTAGGCCCATACGGCACCTCCAAGCGTGAGTCCACGCACGGGGATCCAGTCGAAGGCGAGCCTCGGCAGATTGTAGAAGGTTCCGAACGATGTGTACGGAGCGTTACTCAGGAGACCGAGGGACAAATCCGATTTGCCGACGGAGGAGCCATCGCTCGCGGTCGTCTTGATCGATTCATAGCTGGTGAGCGGAAGCAGCCGATCGGCGCTGACGATGAATCCTGGCGAGCCGAAGTGCGACGGCCCCCCTCCCTCTTCCGCCCGCGCGAAGCCCGCAATCGTTAGCGAAGCGAGCGCGGCACCGACTACGATGGATCGAATCATTGTTGCCTCCGGGGGCGGCGCCACAGCACGACGCGTTCCATTGTCGGACGACGGCGTTGGCAAACTCTGCGGCCAACACGATTCGGCGATGTCGGCGCGCGCCGCTCAGGCTGTCCGGCGACCCGAGATGAGGCGAAAGACGACGACGACGACAGCCACGACGAGCAGCATGTGAATGAAGCCCGTCGTGACGTGGAAGGCGAGGAAACCAAGCGCCCACAACACGACGAACACGAACGCGAGAGCCCATAGAAGGTCCATTTTTTTCTCCCTCTCGCCGACCAGGCAGCAAGACGCGAGCCAGGCCGGTGAACGGACGGCTTCTGCGGCTGGGCGGGTGTGGTCACCGCGACGAAAGTGACTGCGGCGAGCATCAACGTGCGAACGCGAAACGCTTTCGCATTCTGCCTGCGCGAGCGCGAGCTGCCGGGCGCCGCCCGACAACATTCGCCGGCTTGCGCGGCATGGGTCTTGCGATGTCTGCCCGTTGTAGAAGGAGCTTCTCGATGAACCCGGCCTACCTCTCACTCGCTTTCCTCGCGCTGTGCGGGGTCATCGTGGCGACGTCGACGATCAAGATCGCAAAGGAATACGAGCGAGGAGTCGTCTTTCGGCTCGGTCGTCTGATCGCTCTCAAGGGGCCAGGGCTCTTTTTCATTTTTCCGTTCGGAATCGATCACGTGAGAAAGGTCGACTTGCGCGTGATCACGCTCGAGGTCCCTCAGCAAGAGGTGATCACTTCCGACAACGTGACGGTCAAGGTAAACGCCGTCATTTTCTTTCAAGTCATGGACGCTCAGGCGGCCATCATTCGCGTCTACAACTACATGGAGGCGACGTCGCAGATTGCCCAGACGACGCTCCGTGCTGTGCTTGGGCAGTCAAGTCTCGATGAACTCCTGGGAGGCCGCGAAAAGATCAATGGCAAGTTGCAGGCGATCATCGATCGTCAGACGGAGCCTTGGGGCATCAAGGTGGGAACGGTCGAGCTAAAGGACGCGCAGCTCGCCGAATCCATGGTGCGCGCCCTGGCGCGGCAGGCCGAAGCCGAGCGGGAGAAGCGGGCAAAGATCATCGCCACCGAGGGAGAGTTCCAGGCAGCGCAGGTTCTCGCGAACGCCGCCGAAATCATCTCCACGCAACCCGCCGCGCTCGCTCTCCGCTACATGCAGACGCTGCTCGACATGGGATCCAATCAAAACTCGACGATCGTCTTTCCCATCCCTATCGAGCTCATAAGACCCCTTCTGGCGGCACCTGTGCCGATGAAGAAAGTCCCAGGGAACGGGACAGAGGTCGTCAAGGTACCAGCCGGGGCGGCCACGGCCTGAGCGACGATGAAACGGGCCCTAAGCCTCATCGGCCTGCTCACCGCGGGGCTACTCGTCGCGCTCGTGCTGCTGGTGCGGCATCTTCGCGCCGCCGAGCATGGCCCCGCGGGCGGTAGCGGCGTGGTCGAAGGCGTCGACGTAAACGCCACGAGCCGCATCTCCGCGCGCATCACCAAGGTGAACGTGCACGAGGGGGACGTCGTCAGGCAGGGCGACGTGCTCGTGGAACTCGACTGCACCGAGGGGCAAGCCGCGCTTAGCCAGCTAAAGGCCCGGCTCGCCGAGGAGCAGTCGAGCCACAGAGCTGCCCAATCGAACGCGACCTCGGTGTCGCAGAACGCGTCGGGCGCGTCAGAGAACGTGGCCGCTGCAAAGTCGCAGATCGACGTCCTCAAGGCACAGGAGGAGCTCGCCCGCGTCGATCTCGCACGAACCGAGGAGCTGGTGAAGCGCGGGGCCCTTGCCCCGTCGGCGCTTGACGAGGCCCGCTCGAAGGAGCTGTCAGTGCAGAGCCAGATCGCGGAGCAACACGCCGTCGAGTCGATGATCAAGAATCAGGCGGGCGCGCTCCGAGCCTCGGGTACGGAGGCGGACTCGAAGACAGTCGCCGCGGAAGACAGCGTCGACGCCGCGAGGGCGGCCGTTGCGGGCGCGGAGGTTACGGTGAGCGAGTGCAAGCTGCTCGCGCCGAGAAACGCGATGGTGGTGTCGCGCAATTTCGAGCCAGGCGAAGCCGTGCAACCAGGCACCAACGTTCTTTCGATGACGGACCTGACCGAAGCACGCACGCGCTTCTATCTCCCGAATGCGGCGCTGGCCGCCGCGGCGCCAGGGCGAAAGGTTCGCCTCGTTGCGGATGCTTATCCGGGGCAGAGCTTCGAAGGAACGATTTTCTACGTCTCGCCGCGCGCCGAGTTTACGCCGCGCAATGTTCAGACCCGGGAGGACCGTGAGCGTCTGGTCTACTCCGTGGAGGTTCGCATCCCGAACGCAGACATGCGCCTTCGGTCGGGCATGCCGGTCGAGGTCGCGATCGAAGGAAGCTGGCAATGAGCGATGCCGAGGTACGGATCGAGGCGACCGATCTGCGCCGTAACTTCAAGACCCGTAAGGCAGTCGACGGACTGTCCTTGCGGGTGACCGCCGGCGAGATCTACGGGCTCGTCGGGCCAGACGGCGCAGGCAAGACGACGACGATACGCATGCTCGCCGGACTGCTCGATCCGTCCAGCGGCCGCGTTCGTCTCGTGGGGCTCGACCCCTTCGGCAAGGACGTAAAGGTCCGTGAAATGCTGGGCTACATGCCGCAGCAATACAGCCTCTACGGCGATCTCACGGTCGCCGAGAATCTCGCCTTCTTCCGAGAGATGTTCTGCCTCTCGCGCGATGCGTTCCGCAAACGTCGTGAGCGACTGCTCGACATCACTCGCCTCGCAGAATTCAAGGACCGTCGTGCCGAAGCCCTCTCGGGCGGCATGTACAAGAAGCTCGCCCTCTCGTGCGCGCTCCTCAACGAGCCCAAGGTGCTCTTGCTCGATGAGCCGACCAACGGCGTCGATCCGGTGAGTCGCCGCGAGTTCTGGGACCTTCTGCATGAGTTTCTCTCTGAGGGAATGGCCATCCTGATCGCGACGCCGACCATGGATGAGGCGGCGCGCTGCCATCGCGCGGGGCTACTGTTCGAGGGCCGGTTGCTCGAGGAAGGTCAGCCCGGAGAGATGCTCCGGGCCTTTCCGAATCCGGTCTTTCGCGTACGTGGCGAGCGCGCCAAAGTCGCTGCCGTCGTCGAGAAGGACGCCGATGTCCTCGCGTTCACGCCGGCCGGAGCCGAGCTGCGCGTTGTCGTTCGAAAGGATCGTCAGGAAGCCGTGCTCAAGGCCCTCTCGGACCTCGGCGCGAAGACCTCGCCGGCGACGGCTACATTCGAAGACTTGTTCTTGACGCGCCTGCGCGAGCGAGCAGAGGCAAGGCACGCAAAGAGGAGCGTCTCGTGAGCGAGGACGTCTCCATTCGCGTGAAGGCCCTCACGAAGCGCTTCGACGCGTTTGTCGCCGTAGACGATGTCTCCTTCGAGGTGAAGAAGGGAGAAATCTTTGGCTACCTCGGGGCCAACGGTGCCGGAAAGTCGACGACGATCCGGATTCTCTGCGGCCTCCTTCCCGTCTCCAGCGGCGACGCCGAGGTCGCGGGCGTCGACGTGGTCCACAAGCCGAACGCCGTGCGTCATGCGATCGGATACATGTCCCAGAAGTTCTCCTTGTACCTGGACCTGACCGTCGCGGAGAACCTCGAGTTCTTCGGCGGAGCGTACGATCTCTTCGGACAAACCTTTCGCACGCGGCGCGACGCGGTCATGCACGACCTCGCGCTCGAAACGCTTTCCCGCGAGTTGACTGGATCACTTCCAGGCGGCCTACGGCAGCGCCTCGCCCTCGCCTGCGCACTTCTCCACGAGCCGCAGGTCGTCTTTCTGGACGAGCCGACGGCCGGCGTCGACCCCGACGCGCGCCGGACCTTTTGGCGCCTCATTCGCCGCCTCGCGGACGAAGGGACGACGATCTTCGTCACCACTCACTACATGGATGAAGCCGAATACTGTGATCGCGTCGGCTTGATGGTGGCGGGCAAGCTGGCCGCTCTGGACACGCCCGAAGGCTTGAAGCGGACGTTCGTCCCCGGACGCATTTACGAGGTGCAGGGGGCCATGATCGGGGAGGTGCAGAAGTCGGCCGCCGATCTCGCCCTGCTCGACATCGAGCCGTTCGGCGCCGCGCTTCACGTCCGTGTCGCCAAAGACGGTCCTGACGCGGAGAAGTTGCGGTCCGAGTTCACTGGCCGGGGAGTGCATGTCACGAGCGTTATCGATGCCGAGGTCACTCTCGAAGACGTCTTCCTGCGGGTCGTCGGTGGCGCCGAGAAGACGGGCAGGGCTCCCAAGGAAGCGAAGGGATCGTGAAGTCTTTCCGCCGAACGATGGCGGTCGCGCACAAGGAGGTGCTTCACATCATTCGCGATGCGCGGGCTGTCTACATGGCGCTCGGTCTTCCGGTCGTGATGCTGATGCTCTTCGGCTACGGCATCTCCCAAGACGTCGATCGCATTCCGATGTCCGTCGTCGACCAGGATCGAACGCCAGCGTCACGGCGTATGAGCGAGGCGCTCGTGGCGGGTGGCGATTTCGTGCGCGAGCCTGATCTCGCGTCGCCCGACGACGCGGAGACCGCGTTGCGTAGCGGGCGCGTCAAGGCCGTTCTCCTCGTTCCGCGGGGCTTCGAGCGTGACCTGGCTCGCGGGGTTCCCGCAGCCGCGCAGCTCCTTGTGGACGGCAGCGACGGAACCACTGCTACGGTGGCGCTTGGCGACGCGGCGGGCATCCTGCAGGCGACCTCGTCCGAGCGCGCGGTCCGAGCTTCGCTGAGCGCGGGGCCCCGAGTTCGCGTGCGCTTCAATCCGACGATGCGTTCCACCTACAACATGGTGTCAGGCGTCATCGTGCTCATTCTCGCGATGGTCGCTTCGCTCCTCAGTTCGCTCACCATCGCTCGCGAATGGGAGCAGGGGAGCATGGAGCAACTCTTCGCCACGCCGGTCTCGCGATCGCAGATCATCGTCGGAAAGCTGATCCCCTACACCGGTCTCGGGTTCGTGCAGACGCTACTGGTCATCACCGTCGGATCGTACATGTTCGGCGTTCCCATCCGCGGGTCCCTCGTCACGCTCTTCGGATGCTCGATGTTGTTCTTGCTCGCGATGCTCGGAACGGGGCTCATCGCGAGCGTGATCGCGAAGAGTCAGCTCGTCGCCGTGCAATTCGCGCTGATGACCTCGTACATGCCAGTCGCGATGATCAGCGGGTTCATGTTTCCGATCGCGAACATGCCGAAGTGGTTGCAAGCGATCTCGATGGTCGTGCCGGGCCGCTACTACCTTACGACGCTGCGCGGCGTTCTTCTCAAGGGGAACGGCATCGACGTGCTCGCGCGCGACGCCATCACGCTTGCCGGCTTCGCCTCGGCGTTGCTGGTGATCGCCGTATGGCGCTTCCGCAGGAGACTCGCGTGAAGGTCGTCATGGTTCTCCAGTCGCTCTTGAACGTGATGAAAAAGGAGATGAGTCAAACTCTACGCGACCGGCGAATGTTGGCCACGCTCATCGTGTCGCCGGTCTTGCAGCTCGTCGTCTTCGGCTATGCGATCGATCTCGACGTCGATCGGATTCCGACCGTGGTCTGCGATCAGGATATGACTCCGCGGAGCCGAGACCTCACGCAAGCGTTCTTTGCCGATCGGACGTTTCTTCGGCAATCGGACGTCCCCGACCCCAGTCAGGCGCAGGACGCTCTCGAGACGGGTAGAGCCGCCGCGGCGCTCATCGTTCCGTACGGATTCGCGCTGCGCGTCGCGCGCGCGGACGCACCCGCGGTGCAAGTCATCGTCGACGGAACCGACGTCACCCTCGCGCAGGTCGGATCGAACGCGGCGAGCCAGTTCTTGCTGCTGCAAGGGATAGGTCACGACGAGAGCGTGCGGACCGGCGCGGCCGCAGCGTCGCTCGTGCCGCGAGTGATGTACAACCAGCGGCTCAAGAGCGCCGTCTACATGCTGCCGGGCGTGCTCGCAACGCTTCTTCTGAACGTGACGGCCATCGTGACCGCGATGGGCTTGGCGCGCGAGCGCGAGACCGGGACTCTCGAGCAGATCCTCGTCACGCCGATCCGGCCTGCGGTCCTGCTGGCGGGGAAGTGCGTGCCGTACATCCTGTTCGGGCTCATCGACGTTCTCGCCATACTCCTCCTCGGGAACCTGGTCTTCGACGTGCCCTTCAGAGGCTCGTTCGGGGTCGTGGCGCTGGGCTCGTTTCTCTACCTCTTTTCGACGCTGGGCATCGGAATCCTCATCGCGACTCTCAGCTCCTCGCAGCAACAGGCGATGCTCGGCGCATTCGCGTTCATGCTGCCCGCGATGCTTCTCTCCGGGTTCATGTCCCCGATCTCCAGCATGCCCGCGTGGTTGCGCCCTTTCACGATGCTCATTCCTATGCGCCACTACATCGAGATCATGCGCGGCTGCCTCCTGAAGGGGGCCGGCATCCGCGACCTCGCGCAGCAGATGATCGCGCTGACGCTTCTCGGGATCGGGATCCTCGCGATCTCCGTCGCTCGGTTCCGTAGACGACTCACGTAAGGGGCATAGCTGAGGAGGTCGTCTCGGAGACCGAGCGGTTGATGAAGAAGACCGCCACGAGCAGGACGACGCCGGCGACGACTTGCGGCGGGGAGAGCGCGTCACCCAGGACTCCCCAGGTGATGATGAGCGACGCGAAGGTCTGTGCCATCTCGGCGAACGTCGCCACCGACGCGCGCGTCCGCGCGAGGCCCGCGAAGTAGAGGAACGTGGGGGTGATCGCCGCGACTATGAGCAGCCCCGCCATGTCTCGCAACGTCGAGCTCTCACCCAGCGCTGACCACCGGAGGCGTACCCCGACGTTCCCGTTCAGCGCTGCCAGGACGAACGTTGCGCACGCGCCGATGAGGTAACGGAGCGCCGTACCGGTTTTGAAGTCGATCTCGATCATTGCCGCCCGCCCGAGCGTCGTCGAGGTCCCCCAGCAGACGGCCGTCGCTGCGACGAAGAGGACACCGAGGCCGAATCGATGCGGGCTCTGGACGGCCTCCGGGTTGAAAGCCATCGTCGCGCCACATGCAAGCGCCACGGCCGCCCACGGATAGAAGCGCGCCCGCGGTCGCTCCCGAAGCCAGAACCACGAGAAGAGAACGCTGATGACGGGCTGCACGTTGAGCAAGAGGTTGGCGAGCGACGAGTTGAGGAGGGTGAGCGCCCGCGTGAAGCACACGGTGCCGAGGGCGCTCCCGAGGACCCCGCTTCCGATGATCGAGACGATTGCCCTGCGCGAGACGCCGCGGAGTGAGCTCGCGCCTGAGGCAAGAAACGGCAGCGTGAGGAGTAGTCCTATCCAGTGCTCGTGAAAGACGAGGATGTCGGCGTCGAACGTCTTCACCAGGCGGATGCGCCAGAATGTCTCGAGGCCCCACATCGACGCGCCTGCGATGACCAGCGAAGGACCGAAGAACTCGCGTAGTGCCGGAGCGATCCGGTCGGGTCGACTCGGGCTCACGCTTCGATCCTCGGGCACGGGCATGAGGCGACGTCACTATCACGCCGATGCGTCACATGACCGAAACCTCGGTCAGTGTATGCTTGGGCACATGCGCAACATCGCCCGAAGGGCCCCCTTTATCATCCTTTCCGCCTCCGTATCCGTCGCCGCCGGCTGCTTTGGATCCAGCAGCAGACCGCTGCTCGTCATCGCGCAAGACGCGTCCGAACCCGACGCCGAGATTGGCACGGGCGTCTCCGATGCCACGACCGAGGCGGTGGCAGACCATGCCGCGCCACCGCCCCCGGCGGCCGGCGGCACCGGAGCGTTCGGAATCGTCACGGTCAACGGCAAACAGAAGATGTACCTTCCCGAATCGAGCGCCGGCTCGGATGGCAACGCCTTCATCGCCGTGGTCAACGTGGGCCTCACCGGGAACGGCGTGAACGGCGCCCCCGCTCAGATCACCACCATCGATCTCGGCTCCCCCAATTACGCGACAGCGACCGGAGGCGACTCCACCGTCGTTATCGCCGTGTCGACCCAGTACAACACCATCTACTTCATCGATCCGGTCACCGACACGCTCACAGGTACGCTCACGCTCGACGATACGTACGGGGAGTCGAGCTTCTCCGGCGGGGGGGGGTTCGCCACGGGGGTCGCGGTCGATTCGGCGAACGACCGGGCCATCATCAGCGTGTGGGACGGGTTCGCCATCGTCAGCTTGAGTACGAAGACAATTACGACCGTCATCCAGGCGCCGCCGAGCGAGAACTTCGGCTTCGACTCCGTGCATCAGCGGATCATCGCGCCGTTCTACAACTGCACGTCGAGCTCGGTCTCGGTGGACGGCAGCACCGCCGAGCCGACGTCGTGCAATACACCGGTCGGGCCCGACGGCATGGTGATGACCCAGGGACTGAGTGTCATCGATCTCACCGACAACACCGTCTACACCTACGAGTATCCGAACCAGCCGGACGGGGGCTTCAACGGCCAGGTCCTCGATCCCGACCAGCCCGTCGGCGGCGAGCCAGACTCCGCGGCGGCCGACCCGACGACGGGCGTTATCGTCGTCCCATCGGAGAGCGGAGGCTTCCAGAACATCATCGACCTCTCCCAGGCGACCTTCGACAAGACGACGAAGACGGTGACCGCCCCGCAGAACGTCATCCCAGGCTTGAACCTCGACGGGGTCGCCGTCGAACCGAACGCGCACCTCGCGTTCTGGGAGCAAGAGTTCGACAGCACCGTGGCGGTCGCCGACCTTACACAGGCCAACATGGGCGGAACGGTCTCGGTAAGCGGCACGATGCCGTCTTATCCGGGTGGAAATGGATTCGAGAACGTCGGCGACCCTCACGGAATCGCTGTGACGACCGCAATCACCACCGGGGGCCCGGTCGGCTTCGTGGTCGACTCCGGCCTCCAGTGGGTTGCACGCGTGAATCTCTCGGCGATGCTGGCAAACCAGCAGTCCGACGCCGCGGCGACGTTGACCGACGGACAGATGGCGTCGTACGTGACGTTTCTCGATGCGCTGACGCCTATCTCGGGCCCTGCCGACGCCGCGAGCGAATAGTCGAGAGTGCGCCGAGCAGAGGTCAGTCTGCTGCTCTCCATTCTCGCAGCGCAGCCGGGGTGCAAGACGAAGGGCGACAAGGCGGACCGTGACGCCGCCCCGGCGGTCGCGTCCGATGTACGGGCCCCCGCCGTGCTCGATTGGAAGCCGGCGCGGCTCGTGAACCGCGCGGCGTACATCCCCTCGCAATGCTTCACGAAGACCTTGTCTCCTGGCGACGCCAAGGCGAATAACCCTTGTTACGCCTGCCACACGACGTCGGAGAGTCCCAACTACACGAACGACCAAGACCTTCAGCTCAAGCTCTCGCTTCCAGCCGTGGTCGCCATCAACCCCTGGACGAATCTCTTCGATCCTCCGGTGACCCACGTAGCGCGCGCGACGGACGAAGAAATGCTCGCGTACGTCCGGCGGGGGAACTACTTCGACGATAGGGGGGAGATTGCCCTCGAGCGGGCGCTCGACCCGCCCCCTCACGAATGGGACAGGAACGACAATGGCGTCTGGGACGGGTTCAGACCAGACGTCTGGTTCGACTTCGACGACCGCGGCTTCGACCATCGGCCGGACGGGACGCTCACCGGATGGCGCGCGTTTGCGTACTACCCCTTCCCGGGGACGTTCTTCCCCACCAACGGATCGGCAGACGACGTCCTGGTTCGCCTAGACCCCGTCCTTCGCGAGAACGAAAACGGCAACTACGATCGCGTCGTCTACGAGCTCAATCTCGCCATCGTCGAGGCACTCGCGACACGCGCCGACGTCCCGGTGGACCCCGTCGACGAGCGTACGATCGGCGTAGACCTCGATCTCGACGGGCGACTCGACATGGCGACCCATGTCGCGTTCGACGCCGCCCCGGACGGGAGCGGCAAGACGCGCATGCGATACGTCGGGCGCGCCCATGTGAACGATGCCAAGGGCGTGTTCTTTCCGATCGCGCCCGGTCTCTTCCCTCTGAGGACGGAGTTCTTCCACACGGTCCGCTACCTCGACGTGGGCCCCGACGGGTCGGTCACGATGGCCGCGCGGATGAAGGAGGTTCGCTACGCGAAGAAGGCCCGCTGGATGACCTACGAGAGCTCGCGCGTCAACGCGATCGGCGAGGCCCGCCAACAGGCCGAGTCCCGCGACGGGACCCATACGGTCCATCCATCGGGCGATTCGGGAATCTTCGAACGGAGCTGGCTCCTGGAGGGCTTCATCGAGGCCGGCGACGGCTCGCTCCGGCCCCAGTCGTTCGAGGAGACAGTGTTCTGCGAGGGGTGCCACGGCGGCATCGGCGCGACGACGGACAGCGTCTTCTCGTTCGCTCGAAAGATCGGGGGCGATGCACCCGCACGCGGGTGGTTCCACTGGTCGCAGCACGACCTGAGAGGCATCCCGGAGCCTGTTCGGACGGACGGGGAGTACGAGTACACGCTCTACCTGCGCGAGGCCGGCGCCGGGGACGAGCTCCGCGAGAACGCGGAAGTCGTGCGGCGCTTCTTCGACGACCGTCACGTCCTGCGGCCGCCCGAGGTGGAGCGCCTCCACCGGGACGTGTCCCGCCTTCTTCTTCCCAGCCGGGCGCGGGCGCTGGACCTGGACCGGGCCTATCGGGCCATCGTCCTCTCGCAGACCTTCGACAAGGGACGCGACACGGTTCTCGGGCCGAGCCAGAACGTGTACTCGAACGTCCCGATAGGAGCCGCGACCGGTGTCCGCAAGGCGGTCGTGCAACGACGTCTCGTCCTGGGCGCAAAGCCTCAGCGCTGACGCGGTGCCTGGGAAGGCCCATCGCGACTCTCGAAGTCGCGCAGATCGACCATGGGTCCGCGGAACCTATCGCGGACCCGAAGGCGCCATGACAACGCCAGAACGGCCCCCAAGACGGCGAACGCCGCTGCCGCGAGGTGATTTGCGAGGCCGCACACGACTTCGACCAACGCGGTCCATGATACCGCGCCCCAGGCCATCGCGACCCCGGCCCGTCCAAGCGTCCACGGCCCGAGACGCGTCCAGCGGCCTCTCGTCCGCGCGACCGCGCCCAGCGCGATGGGTACGGCGTACGAGGCGTAGAGGGCGACCGTCGCCAGCGCGGCGACGGCGAGGAACACGGCGCCGCTGAGGCCCGCGGTGGCCATCACGAGCGCCAGCGCGGCCAGGAGGCACGCGGCCGTCGCGTTCACCGGCGTGCCGGTGCGAGCGTCCACGCGGCGAAGCCATTCGGATCGGGGCACACCGCCATCGCGTGCGAAGCCGAAGAGCATGCGTGACGCGCTGGTTACGCTGGAGAGCCCCGCAAACCACATCGCAACGACGACGAGACCCATCGCCGCCCGCCCCGCGCCGTCCCCCAGGGCGTCGCGAAGGACACGCAGCGCCGCGTCGGGCGAGCCAGCGGTCGTGCCGAGGTCGCGGATGGCCAAGGTCAGCGCGATGACGAGCGCGAAGCCTGCGATCGCGCTCACCGCCACCGATGCGACGATCCCCGCCGGAGCGCGGCGCTGCGGGTCGTGCGTCTCCTCGCTGAGATGGGCGGCCGCGTCGAATCCCGTGAATGTCCAGACCCCTAGCACCAGCGACTTGACGAACCCGACCGCATATCCGCTCGGGAGCGGGGTCGGCGGTCGAACGAGGTACGCCAGCGGATGCGCGCGTCCCTCGAGCAGGAGGATCCCTGCGAGGACGGCGATGCCCGTCGCGTGGACGGCGGCCGACGCGTCGTTCAGGCGGGCGACGAGGCGCACCGACGCCGCGTTGAGCGCTCCGTGAGCGAAAAGGATTGCGACGAACAGCCCGAGGGCGAGGCGGTTCGTCGGGCCATCGGGAACGAGCGCCTGACAGATCGTCTGCGCGCACGCGAGGTCGATCGCCGCGACGATCGCCACCTGACCGACGAGGTTGAGCATAGCCGTCGCCCACCCCCAGCCCGGCCCGCCCAGCAGCGCCGCCCAATGATAGAGCGCGCCTGCCGTCGGGAAGGCGCTCGCGAGCTCGGCCATCGCGCACGCGATGACCAGAGTTCCGCACGATACCAGCGGCCACCCGATGCCGAGGCCGGGTGGCCCTCCGGAAGCGAGCGCGTCTCCGAAGGTCGACGTCACGCCCGTGATGACGCTGATGACGGAGAACCCTATCGCGAAGCTCGAGAAAGCACCGAGCCGTCGCCTCAGCTGCTGCGCGTATCCGAGGCGGGCGAGCTCACCGGTGTCCGACTCCACGGTTCGCATGCTATCCCTCGGCCCCGAGCACTCTCGTGAAGATCCTTCCTCGGCTGGCAGCGATTGCGTTCACGTCCGTGGCGGCGTGCGCCACCCCCTCGTCCACCTCGAGCACCACGACGACCGCCACAGCGGCCGTGACCTCGACTCCGTCGACCACCCCCTCGGCGACGCCGAGCTCCGTGCCGCGCGACGATCTCGTCGGAAAGCCCGCCCCCGACTTCACCGCGACCGCTCAGGACGGCACGGCGGTTCACCTGACCGCCTGGAAGGGCAAGCGCGTCGTCCTCTACTTCTACCCAAAGGACGAGACGCCCGGTTGCACCAAGGAAGCATGCTCTTTCCGTGACGCATGGCAGGACCTCGCCAAAACCGGCGCCATGCTTGTCGGGATCTCGGCCGATACGACCGATTCTCACAAGGACTTCGCGGATCACTACAAGCTGCCGTTTCTGCTGGTGAGCGACCCCGACGGCAAGATCGCGGAGAGCTATGGCGTGCCCTTCTCCGGCCACCACTCGCGGCAGACGGTCGTCGTCGGCCCGGACGGCAGGGTCGTCAAGGTGTACCGGAAGGTCGACGTGACGGCGCACGCCGCGCAGATCCTGGATGACCTGCGGACCTTGTGACGCGCGCTAAGATGGTATGGCGCACGATGCCTCTCTCTTCGTTCCATCCCGCCGTGGCCGCTTGGTTCACCGAGCGGCTCGGGGAGCCGACGCCGGCGCAGGTGGAGGGGTGGCCCGCGATCCATGCTGGGCACAACACCCTCATCGCCGCGCCCACCGGATCGGGCAAGACGTTGGCGGCCTTCCTCTCCGCCATCGACGCGCTTCTCGGCGAGGGCCCCGTACTGCCGGACGAGACGCGGGTCCTCTACGTCTCTCCGCTCAAGGCGCTCGCCAGCGACATCCAGAAGAACCTCGAGCGCCCACTCGCAGAGATCCGCCAGCGCGCTCCCGGTCTCCCCGAGATCCGCGTCCTCGTTCGCACCGGGGACACCCCGCAGAAGGCGCGTGCGTCGATGCTGCGCAAGCCGCCGCATATCCTCGTCACGACGCCCGAGTCCCTCTATATCCTTCTGACGAGCGACGGCGGACGGCGGGTCCTCGGGACCGTCAAGACGGTCATCGTGGACGAGATCCACGCTCTGGCGCGCGACAAGCGAGGCTCTCACCTCGCTCTCTCGCTCGAACGGCTGGAGGCGCTCACCGAACGCGCGCGGGGCGCGCGGCCGCTTCAGCGGATCGGACTTTCGGCCACGCAGAAGCCGATCGAGGACGTGGCGCGCTTCATGGTCGGAGTGGATCGTCCGTTCACTCTGGTCGACGCCGGCCACCTGCGCGCGATCGACCTGGCGATCGAGGTGCCGCCGTCGCCGCTCACCGCCGTGTGCTCGCACGAAGTGTGGGAAGAGATCTACGAGCGAATCACGGAGCTCATTCGCGAGCACCGGACGACGCTGGTGTTCGTGAATACGCGGAAGATGGCCGAACGCGTCGCGGCGCGTCTCGCAACTCGACTCGGCGCCGACGACGTCGCATGTCACCACGGGAGCCTGTCGACGGCACGCCGCCACGACGCCGAGCAGCGCCTCAAGGCGGGCGCGCTCAAGGTGCTCGTCGCCACTGCCTCGCTGGAGCTCGGTATCGACATCGGCGACGTCGACCTCGTCGTTCAGGTGGGGGCTTCCCGGTCGATAGCCACCCTCTTGCAGCGCGTCGGTCGCGCCGGGCACGGCGTACGGCGGACGCCCAAGGGGCGCGTGTTTCCGCTCACTCTCGACGAGCTCGTGGAGGCCGCGGCCCTGCTCCGAAGCATCCGCGCCGGCATCCTCGACCGCACACCCCAGCCTGGTCGCCCCCTCGACATTCTGGCCCAGCAGATCGTCGCCGCGTGCGTCTCCGAGACCTGGGACGAGGACGCGCTCTTTGCCCTCTTCGGCCGCGCGTGGCCCTACCGCGATCTCACGCGCCAGGAGTTCGACGACACCGTGGGCGTCCACACGACGGGCCGCTGGTCGCTCCTCCATCGCGACGGCGTGGGCAAACGCCTCCGTGCGACGAGGCGGGCCCGCATCACGGCGGTCACCTCCGGCGGCGCCATTCCCGACAACGCCGACTACCAGGTGATCCTCGAGCCGGAGGGCACGCTCGTCGGCACCCTCAACGAGGACTTTGCCATCGAGTCGAACGGCGGGGACATCTTCCAGCTGGGGACGGCGTCATGGCGAATCCTGAGGGTCAACGCCGGCATCGTCCGTGTTGCCGACGCCAAGGGCGCCCCGCCCACCATCCCTTTCTGGCTCGGCGAAGCGCCCGCACGGACCGCCGAGCTCTCGCGGGAGATCTCGATCGTGCGTGAGCGCGCCAGCGACACTACGGCGCTCGTCGCGGACGGCGTTGGGGAGCCGGGTGCACGACAGATTGCGGAATACGTCGCCGCCGGCAAGCGTGTCCTCGGCACCGTTCCCACCCAGACCACCGTCGTCATCGAGCGTTTCTTCGACGAGAGCGGGGGCATGCAGCTCGTGGTGCACGCGCCGTTCGGTGGCCGTATCAATCGCGCCTGGGGTCTCGCCCTGCGCAAGCGCTTCTGCCGCGGGTTCGGCTTCGAGCTACAGGCGGCTGCCAACGAAGAGGCCATCGTGCTCTCGCTCGGTGCCCAGCACAGCTTTCCCCTCGAGGAGGTGTTCGACTACTTGCATCCGTCGACCGCGCGCGAGTTGCTCGTTCAAGCGGTGCTGGCCGCTCCGATGTTCAAGACGCGGTGGCGCTGGAACGTCTCGAGGGCCTTGCTCATCGACCGGATGCGCGGCGGAAAGAGGACCCCCGCCCCGCTCGCGCGTATGCGCGCCGACGACCTCCTGGCGGCGAGCTTCCCGGCCGCCGTCGCCTGCGGCGAGACGGTGCCGCCGGGCGACATCGAAGTGCCGATGGACCACCCCATCGTTCGCCAGACGGTCCTCGACTGCCTCCATGAGGCCATGGACGTCGACGGCTTTCTCGAAGTCCTGCGGGGCCTGAAGGACGGGCGCATCGCCAGGCGAGCCGTGGACTCGCCGGAGCCCTCGGCGTTCGCTCACGGTATCCTCGCCGCGCAGCCCTACACCTTCCTCGACGACGCTCCGCTCGAGGAGCGGCGCACCCAGGCCGTCCTCGCGCGCCGCACGCTCGACGTCAAGAACGCGGACGAGCTCGGGGCGCTGGATCCCGAAGCCATACGCCGCGTCCGCGAAGAAGCGTGGCCGGCTCCCGCCAACTCCGAAGAGGTGCACGAGGCGCTGCTCTGGATGGGCTTCGCCACGGCTTCCGAAGCGGCGCCGTGGGACGAGTGGCTGGGCGAGCTGCGGGCCGCCGGCAGGGTCATCCTGGAGGGCGATCGATGGTTTGCCGTCGAGGCGTCACGTGATCCCAAGGAGATCCTGCGGGGCCGCCTGGAGGCTCTGGGGCCGATCGTCAGCGACGACCCCCTCCTCTACGAGCTGGAAAGAGATGGCTCGGTCTTGCGCGGGCGCTTCGAGGGCAAAGCAGGGTGGTGCAGTCGCAGGCTCCTCGCGCGCATTCACCGGTACACGCTCGACCGGCTGAGAAGAGAGATCGAGCCCGTCACGACGGCGGATTTGCTGCGATTCCTCGCGTGCTGGCAGCACGTCGACGAGGAGCATCGCCTGGACGGTCCTCGCGGGGTGGCCGAGGTCGTGCGCCAGCTTGCCGGATTCGAGGTGCCGGCGATGGCCTGGGAGGCGAGCGTGCTGCCGAGTCGGGTGCGCGGCTACCGCCGTGAGTGGCTCGACGAGCTCACGTTGTCGGGCGAGGTGGCGTGGGGCCGTCTGTGGGGAAGCGCCGCGAGCCCCGTACGCACGACGCCCATCTGCCTCGTTCCTCGCGACGACCTCGGGATGTGGACGGCGCTGTCGCAGCCGCCCGGGGCAGCATCCCTGACGGGGCCCGCACGCGAGATCCACGCTGCCCTGTCGATGCGTGGCGCCATGTTTCCGCAGGAGCTGGCCCGCGCCAGTCGTCTGCTCCAGGCCGAGCTCGAGAACGGTCTGGGTGAGCTCGTGGCGCGTGGCCTCGTGACTTGCGATTCGTACGGCGGGCTGCGCTCGCTGCTCGTCCTGGCCTCGAGACGGCGCACGCGTACACCCGTCGCCGGTCGCTGGAGCCTGCTTCGCTACGACGGCTCGGACACGGACCCGGCCGAGGCGATTGCACGCCAGCTCCTGCGCCGCACCGGAGTCGTGTTCAGAAGGACGATCCTTCGTGAGAAACAACCGCTCCCGTGGCGAGATCTCGTGCGCGTCCTGAGGACGCTCGAGGCCCGCGGCGACGTGCGCGGGGGACGCTTCGTCGCCGGATTCGACGGCGAGCAGTACGCGCTGCCCGAGGCCGTCTCGCTTCTCCGGGCGGTCCGACGGCGTGCGCCGGGCGCCCCTCTGCTTGCCTCGGCAGCCGACCCTCTCAACTTCCGCGGTATTCTCACCCCCGACAAACGTGTCTCGCCTCTTACGAGGCAGAGGGTTCTGGTGGCCTGAGCGCCGGGAGGGGTAGTGCGGGCTTACGCTGAAGCGGTGCCTTCTTTGGCCTTCTCCGTCCGCAGGCCAATACTCAACGTCTGGACGGGTGGTTTGCCTTCCTTGGCAGGACGGTCTTCCATCGATAAGCGAACGACCGACCACGCTTCGAGGCGCATGCCACGACGGATGTCTCGAAGGTCTCGATCGCGACGACGGCCGTCCATCCAAGCCTCGCCGCCTGGCCTGCAAGCGTTCGACGGCGGTCCATGAAAGAGCGGTCGGACGCGGTGCCAAGGCTTGTCGCCAGACCATCGAGGCGTGGCCGAGGATGCTACGAGGGATCCCCTGAGAGACGACGAAGCCGTCGATCCCGCCCGCTTATCTCTCGATGCCCGGTCCGCCAAGCGTGGCGGATGGGTCCTCCTCGCCGGGTCGCCATGCCGCCGAAGGATGGCCGCCTTCCCATGAACGCTGCGAAGGTCGGTCGACGAAGGTAGGAAGGGCTGCAAACGAACAATGGACGGTCGATGGTCTTCGCGATGAGTCCTGGGACGCCACGGTTGGAAGGGTCACCTGCCAAACCAGCCTCGTCGTCCGCTCACGGGTGCACCTTCTCGTGCCTCGACAGCATCGCGACGAACCTCGCGATGCGGCTCGCCCTCGTCTCGGGCTTCTTTGCCGTGTGGACGCGGAAGAGGATGGCATAGCGGTTGTACGACTCCAGCCGTTCGAAGAAGAGCGCCGCCTTCGGGTTGGCCGCCAGCGCCTTCGCCAGATCGGGCGGGACCGTTGCCCGGCTCTGCGAATCGTATGCGCCGTCCCAGCGACCGTCGCGCTTCGCGCGATCGACCTCGGCGAGCCCCGACGGCTTCATCTTGCCCGCCTCGATGAGCGCCGCCGCCTTCTGCCGGTTGATCTTCGACCAGATGCTCTTCGGCCCGCGCGGCCCGAACCTCTGCAGCCACCACGCGTCGTCGAGCTTCCCCTTCTGCCCGTCGATCCACCCCCATGCGAGCGCCGCCTCGACGGCCTCCGGGTACGTGACCGACGTGCTGCGCGATCCCTTCTTCGCTACCTTCATCCAGATGCCGCGCGACGACGAGTGATTCGAGGCCAGCCATTTGGCCCATGCGCGGGCGTCCGCGAACGACAGGGTCGGCAGCTCGGTCGGCACCTTCACCGATCGCCCCCGGCGTCGGTCACGCGCGCGAGCAATGCCTCACGCACGGCGGGCCACTCTTCGGCCACGATCGAGAACAGCACCGTGTCGCGGACCGACCCGTCGTCGCGCCGCTGATGCCGCCGCATGGTCCCCTCGTAACGGGCGCCGAGGCGCGCAATGGCCTCCTGGGAACGAGAGTTGCGCACGTCCGTCTTCAGTTGCACGCGCCCTGCGCCGAGGACCTCGAAGGCGTACGTGAGGAGCTGCAGCTTGGCGTCGGGGTTGACCTTCGTGGCCCACACCGACGGCGTGTAGGTCGTGGCCCCGATCTCCACTCGTGCGTCTCCGACGGACACATCGAGATACGACGACGTCCCCACAACGGCGCCGGCCGCCAGCCCCGCGTACGGCCGCCCCAGCCGCACGACCCAAACGAAGCGACCCTCCGCCATCCTCTTCGCCAGGATCTCGCGACAATCGGAGGGATCCCGTGGGCGGCCGACGACGTGGAGCCAGACCTCGTCATGGTTCAGCGCCTGGAACAGAGCCCCGGCGTCGCGGTCGGGCACGCAGGGCACGAGCTCGACGACCCTTCCCGTGAGGCACGTCGCGTCCGGCGGCCACGACATCGAAGGCCACGCGGCGTCGACGGGCCGGGCGTCGCGGATGGTGGTGAAACGCGGGACTGTATCGGTCATGGAATCTCCTCGAGGCCACGTGAGTATAGGAAGAATGCCGGGCTAAGATGCGAGCCGTGGACCGTTCGCCGTGCTCGCCGTAGTGAGGGCGCCCCCGATGCTCAAGATTCACGAGATGACCACGGCGAGCGGGGCCCTGTCGGGGGTGTTTCTGAGCCTCTCGGACGGCGGCCTCGCGATCGTCGGCGATGCCGGAACGTTCGCGCTGCCCGAGGGCGCCCTCGAGGCCGTGATGGCGCGGTTCGGTGCCCCGCTCGATCCCGCGTCGAACGTGGCCGTCGTCGCGACTCTCGAACTGGCGAAGGGGCGCGTCGTTCGTCACGTGCGGCACCTCGGCGCGTACGACGTCATCGCGCGCGACTACGTCGTCTACGACGCCCCAGGCGCGGAGCCTCTCTGCGCCCTGGCGACGACCGTGGCCGGTGCGCTCGATCACCTGGGTCGGGCGGGGAAGGAGAGAGGCCGCCAGGGCGGCGGGCGGCCAGGAGACGAGTGAGGCTTCAGTCGGTCGTCTTGTCGAGGAAGCTCTTGAGCTCGCCGCGGAGGCGCTTGCGCCAGTCTTCCGAGTCCTGGAGATGGCGCCCCGCCGGGAGCACCTGCCGGTAGCGTGCGAGCAGCGCGACGGCGGCATCGACGGAGGTCTCGGCGTCGACCTTCGCCGCGCCCACGAGCGCGCTGAAGAAGGCGTCGTCGAGGTTGTCCTGGTCGATGACGGGGGCGGCGGCGTTCAGCGCCAGCGCCTTCTCGAGATCCCCCACGGCCTCCGCGTAGCGCTCCAGATAGTCGTACGCCGCGGCGCGATCGGCGAACGGCTCCGGGTTCTCGTTCTCGACCTCTATCGCGCTCGTCGCGGCATCGATGGCCTCTTCGTACTTGCCCTTATCCATCAACTCCGCAGCGAACGACATCCCGTAACGACCGCCCATGTCCGAGAGCTCCCTATCAACTGGTGAGGAGGGCCGCGCCGCGCCCTGGTTTCTTGTTCGGCGCGCTGCGGATGCGCAGGCATCCCTGGCCGAGAAAGTCGTAGATCCCGTCCACGACCTCCTTCTCCGTGTAGGCCGCCTTGCGCCGCACGACCTGGTAGAGAATCTCCTTCAACGCGCCCACGATCAGGTGCGCGAACATGCGCGTATCGCCGGCCGCCACGATGCCGAGCTCTTGCCCCTCGCGCAGGCTCTCCACGAGCAGCTTCTCGACGACCTCGTAGAACGAGTAGAGCTTCCGGTCGAACGCAGCGTCCACACCCACCGCGTCCGTCAGCAGAATCTTCGTCGTGGGCCGGTCCTCGAGGAGCGTCCGGACGATGCGCCGGATGTTCTCCTCGACCTGGTCGGCGACCGTCCGGCTCGGATCCCTCGGGTCCACCCGCACGATGGCGACGCCGATCTGCGTGAAGGCGCGGTCGACTATCTCGTCGAACACCGCGCGCTTGTCCTTGAAGTACAGGTAGAAGGTGCCGCGCGCGATGCCGGCCGCGGCCACGATCTCGTCGATCTTGGCGTCGTGGTAGCCCCGCCGTGCGAAGACGTCGCGAGCGTGGTTCAAAATCTTTTGCCGCCGCTCGACCTTACGCATCGCTCTCTGACGCGGAAACATTAGCATGCCGTGAGAACTGACACGCGTGTCAGTCGGTCCGGGCCGGGGGCGCATAGGCCGAAGAACCTTCCCACGGGCCCTCGTTCGCGATACGACTTTCGGGCTGACACGCGAGTCTAGTTCCTGGGAGACCCACCGATGGGAATGAGCGGTCGAACGCAGCTAGCGATCGGGATGGACGTAGGTTCGACGACGGTGAAGGCCGTCGTCGTCGATCCGACGACGAAGGCCATCCTCTGGAGCGACTACCAGAGGCACAACACGAAGCAGCCCGAGTACGTGCTGTCGATGCTGCAGACGATCCTCGGCTCGTTCCCCGGCCACCCCGCCAGCGGCTGGCGCATGTTCCTGACCGGGTCGGGGGCCGCACCGCTGTGCGCGCCGACCGGGGGCAAGTTCGTCCAGGAGGTCAATGCCGTCACCCTCGCGGTCGAGCACCTGCACCCCGACGTGGGTTCGGTGGTGGAGCTCGGCGGGCAGGACGCGAAGATCATCATGTTCAAGAAGGACGAGAAGACCGGGGAGAAGACCCCGACCGCGTCCATGAACGACAAGTGCGCGTCCGGGACGGGCGCCACCATCGATAAGTGCTTCCTCAAGGTCAACGCGCCGCCGGAGCTCGTCACGTCGCTCCACTTCGACGACAGCAAGCTGCACCACGTCGCCGCCAAGTGCGGCGTCTTCGCCGAGACCGACATCGTCAACCTCATCAAGAGCGGCATCCCGTCGACCGAGGTCCTCTGCTCGCTCGCCGACGCGATCGTCCTGCAGAACCTCAGCGTCCTCACGCGGGGCGGGACACTGAAGCACCGGGTGCTGCTCCTCGGCGGGCCGAACACCTACCTGCCGTTCTTGCAGGAGTGCTGGCGCCTCCGGATCCCTCAGACCTGGGACGAGCGCGGGTACGACTGGCCGCGGGATCGGCCCATCGAGGAGACCATCTTCGTCCCGGAGAACGCGCAGTACTACGCGGCCCTCGGCGCTGTGCTCTACGGCCTCCACGAAGAGGCGCACGTCGGCGCCTTCACGACGGTCGACCCGCTCAACGAGTACATCACGACCGGCCGCAAGGCGCGCCTGGGCGAGACCGCAGGCCCGCCGCTCTCAAAGACGCAGGTCGAGCTCGACGACTTCCGCGAGCTCTATCGCATCCCCAAGTTCGAGCCGAAGCGCTTCACCGAAGGGGAGACGGTTCGCGCCGTCGTCGGTCTCGACGGCGGGTCCACGTCGTCGAAGGCGGTCCTCGTCGACTACGAGGACGGCAAGATCCTCTGCAAGGCCTACCAGCTCTCGAAGGGCAACCCCATCCAGGACACGAAGGAGCTCCTCACCCAGCTCCGGCAGTACGTCGAGGTCGACCAGAAGGCCAAGCTCGAGATCATGGGCTTCGGTGCCACGGGGTACGCGGCCGACGTTCTGCAGGAGTGCGTCCGAGCGGACGTGAACATCGTCGAGACCGTCGCTCACATGCTGAGCGCCGTGCACTTCTTCGGCGACGTGGACGTCATCTGCGACATCGGTGGGCAGGACATCAAGGTCCTCTTCATGAAGAACGGGGACATCAACAACTTCCGCCTGTCGAACAGCTGCTCGGCCGGCAACGGGACGCTCCTCCAGGCCACCGCAGACTCGTTCGGCGTCAAGGTCACCGACTTTGCCGACGTCGCTTTCAAGGCGGAGCTCGCCCCGAAGTTCTCTTACGGATGCGCCGTCTTCCTCGACACCGATCGCGTCAACTTCCAGAAGGAGGGCTTCTCCAAGGAAGAGATGCTCGCCGGTCTCGCGCAGGTGTTGCCGAAGAACGTCTGGCAATACGTCGTGCAGATCCCTCGTCTCGCGGCCCTCGGCACGAAGTACGTCCTCCAGGGCGGCACGCAGTACAACCTCGCGGCCGTCAAGGCGCAGGTCGACTACATCAAGGAGCGCGTGCCCGACGCGCAGGTGTTCGTGCATCCCCACACGGGAGAAGCCGGCGCCATCGGCGCGGCGATGGAGACCCTCCGCGTCGTGAAGCGAAGAGGGTCGTCGAGCTTCATCGGCATCGATGGGGCGATCGGCCTCGAGTACACCTCGAAGAACGACGTCGAGACCGTCTGTCACTTCTGTCCGAACGAGTGCAAGCGCACCTTCATCGACACGAAGCGCCCCGACGGGAGCACCAGCCGCTACATCGCGGGCTTCAGCTGCGAGAAGGGGACGGTCGAGTCCAAGGAGGCGATGCTCGCCCTCGTCGACGAGCGAAAGAAGATCGCCCAGGAGTTCCCGAACGTCGTCGACTACGAGTCGAAGAAGGCGTTCATGCACTTCTACAACGCCGCGCCGATGCCCGAAGAGGGCTCGCCCATCAAGTGCATCGAGCTGAAGAAGGGGATCTTCGGCGCGCGTCGCACGGAGGTGACCCGTCCCTTCAAGCGTTCGTCGAAGGAGAGCTGGGTGGCACGGAAGAAGGTGCGCATCG
>Ga0182018_10000156_pt1 | contig 87514 bp, 77 predicted proteins | sample 812P2MmetaG_FD_120490 | JGI IMG/M metagenome (GOLD analysis project Ga0182018, IMG submission 120490) | Permafrost microbial communities from Stordalen Mire, Sweden - 812P2M metaG | ecosystem: Environmental > Terrestrial > Soil > Wetlands > Permafrost | place: Sweden: Stordalen | collected...
CCTGCAGAATGACCCGGTGTTGACCACCACGATGCCGGACGCGGTCTTCCACACGCCGGGCGCGTGGGTGTGCCCGATCACGATGAAGCGGGCCCTGGGCCGGTGCCTCCGGGCGAGCGCGGCCGCCCTTCCGGGCGCCTCGCGCCACGCGCGCAGGAGGGACAGGGCCCGCCGGGGCGGCCACACCGTGTCGCCGGCCAGGCTCAGGGCGTAGCGGAACGGGTCCGGCTCCGACTGGTGGCGCTGCGGAATGGACGCCGCGACGGACCGGAACGCGGCCAGGCGGCTGTCGAGCCTGCAGCTGCCGTCCTCGGGCATCGCCGCAAGGGCGGCGACGATCTTCATGCGTATCGCCTCGGCGTCCCTGGCCCAGGGGACGATGGCGTCGAAAAGCACGTCGCCGTGCGTGACAAGGACGCGCCCGGCCTCGAACTCCACCGCGTGCTGCCGCGACAGGTCGGGATCATGGTTTCCCGTGAGGAACGTGACGGGGGTGCCGGCTGACGCGAAGAACTCGAGCACCTCGCGGCGCCTCTCCGCCGTGCGCTGCGGGATCCGGTCGGTCCGGGTGTCGAGCGTATCGCCATTGAGGACGAAGGCGGTCGCACCGTCGAGCAGCGGGCGCAGCTGTCCCAGCGAGCGCACGCGGCTTGAACGGTCCGCGTAATGCACGTCCGATATGATCCGGATGAGATGGGCTCCCACCTAATTGTTGCCGGCCGGCTTGGCGCCGGGCATCCCCCCGGGGAACGCCCCGCCCATCATGGATCCGATGTCGAACTTGCGCCACCCGGCGGGCGGGGCGAATTCGGAGTCGGGCTCGGACTCCTTCTGGACCGCGGTGACATCGAGCCGGAAGGTCCCCTTTGCGTTGTTCGACACCACGCGCATGGGGAAATAGCCCTTCCCCTTCAAGGCCGACTCCCACGCCTGGGTGGCCATGGGCTTGCGCCCGGGGCCTCCTCCGGCCCCGGGGGACAGCCCCATGAACGAGCCGAGCTGCTCGGTGACCCACACCTCGGCGCTGCCCTGCGGCGACGTCGACACGATCTTCGTGCACTCGTACCCGAGGATGGTCTCCTTCTCCGTCGTCACCTGGACGTCGCTTCCAAGCTGCTTTGCCGCCGCCGTCGCGTTCGGGTCCGCCGCCGGGGGCTGCGGCAGGTTCTGGACCATGTACATCTGCTGCTGGGGCATCAGCATGATCATCTGCCGGTTCTTGAGGTCCATGATCATGCTCATCTGGCCCTTGGCCGTCGCGATCTCGATCCTCATGAAGCCCTCCTTCATGATGTAGTCGATCGACTGCGGGCCGTCCTTCGAGGTGTTTGAGGTCGTGATCTTCATGGACACCTTTCCTTCGAACGGATCGGCGGAGAGCGCGCAGGGCAGGGCGAGCGCGCAGAGGGCGGCAAGAGACGGGATTAGTTTCATGGCGGAGCGATTATCGGATTGCGCCGTGCCGGTGCAATGAAAGAAGCCCAAGGGCGTGAATTACAGGCACGCATTCCATGCCGGCAACTTTGCGGACGTGCTCAAGCACGCGCTCCTCGTGCGGCTTGTGCGGGCGCTCCAGAAAAAGGGCAGGGGATTCGTGTTCGTGGACACGCACGCCGGCCGGGGCCGCTACGACCTTTCGCTCGCAACGCAGGGCGACTCGAAGGCCAGGCGGCCGGAGTGGCCGGAAGGCATAGGCAGGCTCTGGGACCGGGCCGACGCGCCCCCGGAGGTCCAGGATTACCTCGGAATTGTCTGGGGATACGACCGGAGCCAGGGGAACCTGGACGCCGTTCCCCGCTTCTACCCGGGATCGCCCCGCATCGTCCGGTCGATCGCCCGTCCGCAGGACCGGCTCGACCTGTGGGAGAAGCACCCTGCGGAATGCGCGGCGCTGCGGGACGAATTCTCCGGCGAGCGCCGCGTCTCCGTTCACGAGGCGGACGGTTACGGCGCCATCCGGGCCTGCCTGCCGCCCGCCGAGAGGAGGGCGCTGGTGCTTGTCGACCCGCCGTTCGAGGCGGAGGCGGAGTGGACCGAGGTCTCGGGCGCGCTCGGCGACGCGATCCGGCGGTTCCCCGGGGGCACCTATGCGGTCTGGTACCCGCTGACCGGAAGGGCCCGGAGGGACGGCTTTCTCAGCTGGCTCGAGGGCGCCGGGGTCCCGTCGCTCGCCGCCGAGCTGAGCGTCGGTGCGCAGGGGTCCGGGATGCCGGGATGCGGCGTCGCCGTCGTCAATCCGCCCTGGCGGTTCGACGGGGAAGCCAGGTCAATCCTTGGCTACCTCGGGGATGCGCTCGCCCTGGGCCACGAGGCCCAGGGTTCGGTCCGCTGGATCGTGCCCGAATAGGGCAGTTCCGCGCGAAACGGATGGATCTCGAGCGGGGGAGGCCTGAAAACGGGCCGGCTCCAGTTCGCGTCCTCGCGCGGGGTGGCGCGAACCGCCCCTCCGCCGTCGGGAAAGGGTCGCGCATGGATGTTTAGCGCGTGCAGTGTCATGGTGGCCTAATAGACCCGCCTTCCCAAAAAATGTGCCGCCGATTTGAAAAAATCAGGTGTACACCCCCCAAGGCCGGCGCCCGGGGGGGGCCGGCCCGCTCCCAAAGGGGGGCGACGCGCTACGCGACGCGCCCCAGCCGGCCGGCGGCAAGGTCGGACAGTCGCTTGGGAACGGACAGGTTGAGGACGCCGTCGCGGATATCGGCCTCCATCTTCGAGAAGTCGAACCCCAGGCCGAGCCGGAGGCGCAGCCGGTAATCGCGCTGCGATCCCTCGAGGTGCAGGGCCTGCCAGTTCACGCGCACAAACCGGGTCTTGTGCGCGGTGACGAGCAGGTCAGGCCCGTGCGCCTCGATCTCCACGCCCGAGGCGCCCACACCGGGGACGTAGACGACGATCCTGACGGCGTCCGGAAGCTCGCGGCAATCGTAGATCGGCTGGCGGAAGGCGCCGTTGGAAGGCCCCTGCGCGTTGAGATGGCGACTGGATGCGGTCTTGGTGTGTGTTCTCGTGTTCATGGTGGGAAAGGCAGCCGCCCCCTGGGGGCTTTGGGCCTCCGGGCTTCGATTTTCTAAACGTCTTCCTAGATCGGAGGGTTTAGACCTCGAAGCCCGCGCTGGCCGTTTTGTTCCAATTGCAAATGGCGACCAGACGCATCACGGCGCAGCCAAATCGGACGGCCTTCGTGATCGAAGTGCCGGCGAGGCTGGGGTGACGATTGAGTGTCTGGGTCATTGGAACGGGTGTACAGAGAGCATAATGCAGGCCCCGTGCCAAGTAGTTTTCAAAATTATGACAGGGGAGCCGCGGGCCATTGCGCCGGGGAGCCGTCCCGGCCAGAGTCCCCCCATGCCCGCCCTTTCCGACTCCGCCACGACCCTGGCCGAACTTAAGAAACGCGTCCTCGCGTTCGCGCGCGAGCGCGACTGGGAGCAGTTCCATGCCCCCAAGAACCTGAGCATGGCGCTCGCCGCGGAGGCGGCGGAGCTGATGGAGCATTTCCTCTGGGCGAGCCCGGAGGAATCGCGCGCGGTCGCGCTCGACCCGGCGAAACGGTCCCGGATCGCCGAGGAGCTCGCCGACGTCGTCATCTATGCGCTTGAGTTCGCCAACGCGACGGGCCTCGACGTCGCGGCGAACATCGAGGCCAAGATCGCGGCCAACGCCCGCAAGTACCCCGTCGAGAAGGCCCGGGGCCGCTCCGCGAAATACACGGAGCTCTAGCTCTCTCTCTCAGCCCTTTCCGCCGTAGCTCACGTAATCGTCCATGTCGAGGAGCTCGAAGAAGCCGTGGATGTCGTCGCGATCGGCGGCGCCGGCCTTGATCACCTCGCCGAACCACTCGTGACCGGGCGCCCCGCCGGGGACGTTGGAGGCCATCCAGTGAGACCAGGCGGAGATCTCCGACGGAAGGCGCTTTGTGTGGCTCCTGACCCAGGCGAGCATCTCGGAGTCGGACCTGCCGAGCTTGAGCTCGGTGAGGAGCGCCTCGTGGTCGATGCCGGTGAAGCCGAAGAAATTCTGGTCGAGCGGGCAGTTGTAGTGGTACTCGCCATTCTTGCCGGCGATGCTTGCGCGCGCCTTGTCGAGAAGGCGCGGGAGGTGCGCATAGCCGCCGAGCTTAACACGGGGGCTGCGCGGGGGATGCTGCGTGAGGTCGGGTGTGGCGAGTTTTAGCATAAGGATGGGGTGGGGCACAAATATGGCACGGATTCGACGGCGCGCAAACCGATCAGCCCTTCGGCCTGAATACCTTCATCACCGCCTCGTTCGTCTCGAGCCGGGGCCCGCCGATCAGGTCGATGCAGTACGGTATCGCCGGGAACACGGCCTCGAGGTTCTCGCGGATGGCCTTGGGGCGCCCGGGCAGGTTGACGATCAGCGTGCGCCCCCGGATGCCCGCCGTCTGGCGCGAAAGGATGGCGGTCGGGACGAAGGCCAGGGAGGCGGACCTCATGGCCTCGCCGAAACCCGGAAGCAGCTTGTCGCAGACCGCCGCGGTCGCCTCCGGGGTCACGTCCCGTGGCGCGGGCCCGGTTCCGCCCGTGGTGACGACGAGGCAGCACCCGGCCGAGTCGGCCATGCGCTTGAGTTCGGACTCGATGAGCGGGCGCTCGTCGGCGACGACCCTGTAGTCGACGTCGAAGGGGGTGGAGAGCCACTCGAGCAGCTGGGCGACACACGCCTTTCCAGGCGTGTCCTCGTAGACCCCCGCGCTTGCCCTGTCCGACACGTTTATGACTCCTATCCGGACGGTCATGCTTGGGGCTCCTCCTTGCCGGGGCTCAGCGCCCGGTCGTCGACCGGAAATGATAGGAGCCCGAGCCGATCTCGTAGACGGCGGCCGCGCCCTCGAGCCGCAGGAAGCGGACTCCGTCGGCCTGGGAAGCGGGCCCGGCGGATTCCGTCACGGCAGCCTCGCCGGCCGCGGGCACGTAGACGGTCGCCGTTGCGTTGGCGGGGACGGTCACGTCGAGTGTGAAGGCTTCGCCGTCGAGCTTCCATTCGCTGGAGATGAGGCCGTAGAACGAGCGGTAGGCGGCCCGCACTGATTTCAGGTCGCCGACGGGGGTGGGCCGCATCAGGACGTGGCGGAAGCCCGGCTGGTCCGCGTCGGGCGCGATTCCCGCGACGTCCTCGTAGAGCCACGTGATCAGGTCGCCGACCAGCATGACGTGGTTTCCCGAGTTCATCGACGGGTCGGCCGTGTCGCCGTTCCAGAGTTCCCACACCGTCGTGGCGCCCCTCGCCGCCATGTAGCCGAGGCTCGGGTAGGTCGTCTGGGTGGCCATGGCGTAGGCCACGTCCCCGTGCCCGTAGCGGGTGAGGACGCGGTTGACCCATTGGCCGCCCACCAGCCCGTGGGAGCCGTGGCCGTTGTTCTCCTTCATGATCTTCTCGACCAGGCGCCCCATCACGCGCTGCCTCTCGCCCTCGGGCACCATGTCGAACGCCAGCGGAAGGATGTAGGAGGTGGCCGAGCCGTTGTCGTATTGCCCCAGATCCTTCCTGTAGAATCGAGCGTTGAAGGCCTGCTTGATGCGGTCGGCCTCCGCCGCAAAGAGCTTCTCGTCCTCCGCGTTCCCGAGGATTTTCGCATAGCGGGCCCCGAGCTCGAGGCAGTGATATAGGTAGGTTGTCGACAGGAGGGGGCCGGCGGTCTTTCGGGCCGGGTCCTTTGAATGGATCAGCTCGGGGCTTTCCGGGGGCTCGCACCAGTCCCCATAGGTGTCGCGCATGGCAATGTCGTCCTTGAGCAGGCCGATCTGGTGGTTGAGCCACTTGGCGATGGCCGGATAGGCGCGCGCGAGGAGGTACCTGTCGGCGTCCTGGTCCATGAGCGCCCCCGGGATGATCGCGATGCTGCTCGGCCACGTGACGCCGTCGTTGTAAAACGGCCAGTAGGCGGGGCAGACATCGGGGACCGCCCCGTCGGCCCTCTGCGCGTCGGCCATGTCCTGCACCCACTTGGCGTAGAGGGCGTTGTTTCGGAAGAGATACGCCTCGCCCCGGGACTCGGCCGAGCGGTCGCCGAGCCACCCCTGGCGCTCGTCGCGCTGCGGGCAGTCGGTCGGGATGCTGCGGTAATTGCTGCGCACGCCCCAGACGACGTTCCTGTAGATCTGGTTGATCAGGGGGTTGGAGCAGGCGAACTCGCCCGCGCGCTCAAGGTCGTCATTGACGACGCGGCCCTCGATCGCGTCCATGCCCGGCTTTCCCGGGTATCCGGTGACCTCAACGTACCTGAAGCCGTGCAGGGTGAAGCGCGGCTCATGGGTTTCCCGGTCTCCTCCCTTGAGGGTGTAGAGATCGGTCACCTTGGCGCTGCGCAGGTTGTCCACGTAGAGCGTGCCGTCGTCCCGAAGCCGCTCCGCGAACCGGAGGCTGACCCGCTGGCCGGGGGGGCCCTTCACCCTCAGGAGGCACCAGCCCGCGAAGTTCTGGCCCATGTCGTAGACAAACATCCCGGGGCTGGGCTCTGCGACCGACACGGGCTTGATCGCGGCGGTGACCCGTATCGGGTCTATCATGGGCGCGGACATCACGCCGCCGGGCGCCTCGACGGCATGGGCCCGCTGCCAGGATGCGTCGTGAAACCCGGGGCTGGACCAGTCCGCGAACTCCCTCCTGGCGTCGTATTCCTCGCCGTCGTACTCGTTGTTGGCGACGATGGGCCCGTCGGCGCTCAGCTTCCAGGTCGTGTCGCTGGTCACGTCCTCGACGCTCCCGTCCTCGTACTCGAGGTGGAGCTGAAGGAGGAGCTTCGGGGCGCCGTACGTCACGGTCTTGGGCTTGTCCAGCCGGGGCGCGAAGAACCGGCCGTTTCCGAGCACGACGCCGATGGCGTTCTTCCCCTGCACCAGGGCCGAGCTGACGTCGTGCGTCACGTAGAACACGCGCTTGCTGTAGTCGCTCAGGGCCGGCGAGAGCACCTCGTTTCCGATCCTTTCCCCGTTCAGGTAGAGCTCGGACCAGCCGAGGCCGCTGTAGCAGACGGTCGCGCGGCTGATCTTCTTGTCCGCCGCGAACTCCTTTCGAAGCCACCGGGCGGCGAGGCGCCGGGAGCCGTCGGCGGGCGCCGCGGGATCGAGCCCGATCCATTTAGCCTTCCAGTCGCCCTGTTCGAGAATTCCCGTCGACCACTGGGCCGGCCTGCTCCACGCCGAGGCGTTTCCCCGCTGGTCCCAGATGCACACCTTCCAGTAGCACGTGCGCATCGAGCCGAGCGGCTGGCCCTGGTAGCTCACCTGGATCGATTCCGGAGAGTCGACCTTGCCGCTGTCCCAGAGGTCGCCGGTGCCCCGGTCCAGCACGTGAGGGCTTGAGGCGACCAGGACCTGGTAGGCCGTCTGGGCGTCGCCGCGCACGTCGGAGTCGACGACCCAGCCGAGCCTGGGATTCACGGTGTCGATCCCCTGGGGGTCCACGAGGTGCTCGCAGCGCAGGTCGCCGACCGTCGCGGCGCGCGCGAGCCACGGCCAGAGAAGGACCGCCATGGCGAGCGCGCGCCTCATCGTTGAAATGATCCGCGCCTAGCCATGGCGTGACTCGTGCCCTGCAGGAGGCATGACTGGCGCAGGCGTCGGATCCGATGAGTGGTTATGCATTCTGGTTATCGATGGGCCTGATCCTCGTAGTCATACATGTTAACGACGATCTCCGTGGCTCGGGTCTTCCTGCATTCATCAACGACCCGAATCACATCTCCTAACTTTTCGCCCTTGGCTACCGTTACGACCACGAAGTTTTGCTTTGTGTCCACGGCCCTGCTGTTCACGTAACTTATGATGTCACCCACCGGGATTCTCTCTTCCCTCGTTTGGGCTACACCATCCACAACATCGATCCGTATACTGTCCTTAAGTTTATGAGCGGCGGAATCATACCAGCCAATAACCGGAACGCCTCGATCATTGAATCTCTCTGCGGCCGTGGAGCCGGTCCAACGTGAAGAGGGGCTACGATAGTCTGGTTGACCCATTCGGCTAACCACGCCGAATCTCAATATCGCCAAAATTGCGCAGAGGCAGGTCCCACAAACGATGAGGATTCTTGCTCGGCGCGATGAATGCATAAATTCAGGCGAGTCCGTTCAGCCTGGCGAACGGATCCCATCCCTTGTCCTGGTGCCATTCATATTCGGCCCCTTGCGAAATCCTGACGCTGGTCTCCCTGTCGAACATCCGGGCGATCAGGCCCAGGGCCATGTCCATCCCCGCCGTGACGCCCGACGACGTGAAGAACTTCCCGTCCTCGACCCAGCGCGCCTTCGCGACCCAGTTGACCCTCGGGCCCTGCGAGGCGACCCAGCCGAAGGCCCGCTTGTTCGTCGTGGCGCTCAGCCCGTCCAGGACGCCCGCCTTCGCCAGGAGCGCGCTTCCCGTGCAGACGCTGGCGACAAACCGGGCGTTGCCGCACTGGCGCCGCAGTTCATCGATGAACGCCGCGTTGTCGACCTCGCGCCGGGTGCCCCACCCGCCCGGGACCAGCAGCACGTCGAGACCCTTGGCGTCGGCGAGCGCGGTGTCGGCCAGCGTCGAGGGACCCTGGTTGCTGGGAATGGCGCCGGGGCGTTCCGCGAGCATGGGCATCTCGACGCGCCCGCCCTCGTAGCCGTTTCCGCGGGACGCCAGGCCGCCGAACATCTCCAGCGGGCCGTGGACGTCCAGAAGCTCGAATCCCGGGAAGAGGACGGTGCCGATCCTGACCGGTGCGGGGGCGTCACTCACACGGGGGGGCGAGCACGCAGTCTCATTTCTTCTGCGCGACCGCTGCGCTCGACACCGCCTTGAGCATCGCCTCAAAATCCGCCCCGTTCGCGTCGTCGGTCAGCATGCTGACGGCCGCCGACAGCTCGTCGTTGAACCGGACCACGCCGATCGCGAGCACCTTGAAGTTGTCCTTCTCGGCCGGCTTGCCCACGCGCGAGGCGTCCGTGAAGACGCAGTAGGCGCCGTATCCCGACGACACGGTGAAGTCGTGCAGCACCTTTTTCTTCTCGACCGAGGCGTCGACAAACTGGTCGGCGATCGTGAGGACCTTTTCCTGGACGTCCTCCTTGGAGGACGTCTCCCCCTTCGGCACGAAGACGAGGTTGAAGAGGAACCTCGCGTTCACGTCGGCCGGCGGCGTGAGCACGATGGCGTAGCCGGTGTCCTCCGTCTTCGTCGCGGAATAGGTCCAGCCCTTGGGGACGGCGATCGAAAAGCTTCCGTGGGGCCCGAGGTCCAGGGTCTCCGCCGGGGCGGCCAGGGGCGGCAGGAGCAGGGCTAGGAGAAGAACAAGGCGTTTCATGGGGGATTTTCCTTCGTCGGGGATGGGCGCCGTTCCCCTGTGGCATAACGCATCGCGGGAGCGGGTGGCAAGACGTCGTTTGCGCGGGCCCGTTTGGGGGACGGCCTACCCGCCCGCCGCCCAGGCCGAGCAGAGGGAGCCGGGCGATTCCCCCCGCTCGCGAAGCGCCCGAAGGCTCAGGGAGTCGTGACGCTTGGCGAGTCGCGCGCCGCTCTCGTCGGTCACGAGGGCGCAGTGGCGGAACCCCGGGGCCGGGAGCCCCAGCGCCCGGTAGATCAGCAGCTGCCTGAAGGTCGAGCGGACGAGGTCCTCGCCGCGCACGACCTCGGTTATCCCCATGGCGGCGTCGTCGACGGCGCAGGCCAGCTGGTAGCTGGGGCAGTCATCTTTGCGCCAAACCGGGAAGTCGCCGAAGTCCCGCCCGGCCAGCGCGCGCTGGGGCCCCAGCCGGCCGTCGTCGAAAGCGAGCTCCTCGCCGTCGGGCACGCGCAGGCGCCAGTTGACGCCGATCGCGTCCCCCACCGGGGGGAGCGGCGCGCCGGGATCGGGGCGAAAAGCCGCGGGATACACGGGCTCGTCGTCCGGGCCGCCCTCGTGCGGGGCGCCGGCGGCCTCGATCACGTCGCGGCGCGACCGCGCGCAGGGGTAGATGCATCCGGCGGAATGGAGCCTCTCGAGGGCGGCGCGGTAAATGGGCCGGCGCTGGCTCTGGCTGTACGGCGCGTGGGGATCCCCTACGTCGGGGCCCTCGTCCCAGGACAATCCCAGCCAGCGCAGGTCGGCGAGCATGGCCTGCGCGAAATCCATGCGGTAGCGTGTCGCGTCGAGGTCGTCGTTTCGCAGGACGAGCGCGCCGCCCGCCTCCCTCGCGCGCCGGGCAGCGATCCAGAAGGTGCGGGCATGGCCGACGTGCAGGTAGCCGGTCGGGGAGGGGGCGATGCGCCCCCGGTATGGGGCGGGGGGGCTCAAGAATTTGGGTTCATTTCCTCGCGGCGGTCCCCATCGTGGCATGCGCCCACCTCATGGCAAAGCTCCTGTGCGTCTACTGCGGTTCCTCCAAGAACCTCGAGTCCCGGTATTATTCGGCCGCCGAGGCGGTGGGCCGCTCCATGGTCGCGAACGGATGGGGCCTCGTCTACGGGGGCGGAAACGTCGGGATGATGGGCTCGGTGGCGGGCGCGGTGAAGGGCGCCGGCGGGCATGTGGTGGGCGTGATACCGGAATTCATGAAGGAGCGCGAACTCGCCTTCCACCAGGCCGACGAGCTGATCACGGTTGAGTCCATGCGCGACAGGAAGCGCATCATGGAGGAGCGCGCGTCCGCCTTCCTGGCGCTTCCCGGCGGAATCGGGACCCTCGAGGAGCTGGCGGAGATCATGACGCTCCGGTACATCAACCGGATGAACAAGCCGGTCGTCGTGTTCAACCAGGACGGCTACTACGACGACCTGCTCCGGTTTTTCGAGAGGATGACCCGCGAGCGATTTAAGTCCCCGGGCCTGCAGGCGCTCTTCTCCGTCGCGGCGCGGGTGGAGGATGTCTGGCCGCTCCTCGACGCGCCGGGGCTGTTCGAGGCGGACGCCATCTGGCAGGACGCCCCCTGAGGCGATGCACCGCGCCGGCATCCTCGGACTCCTGCGGGCCCACGGGGTCCGCCCGCTGCCGGCGCCGGAGGCCCTGGCGCTCGGGGAGACGATCGCGTTCGTCGAAACCCATCCCGACTGCCTCCTGCGCTCGTGCGCGCCGGGCCACCTGACGGGTTCCGCGTGGATCGTGAGCCCGGACCGGCGCCGGACGCTGCTCACGCTTCACAGTAAGCTCGGCAAATGGCTGCAGCTGGGCGGCCACGCCGACGGCGACCCGGACCTGCTGGCGGTGGCCCTCAGGGAGGCGCGGGAGGAGAGCGGCCTCTCCCGCCTGTCGGTCGCCGATCCCCGCATCTTCGACGTCGACCGGCACTGGATACCCGGGAGGGGCGGCGAGCCGGGCCACTGGCACCACGACATCCGGTTCATGCTGGAGGCGGAGCCGTCGGAGCCGCTTGCCGCGACGATCGAGTCGCGGGAGCTTTCCTGGGTGGACGTCGCGGCGGTCTCCGCGCTCAACCCCGAGGAGTCGATGGCGAGGATGGTGCGAAAGACCCTCGCGCCGCTGTAGTCAGTCCGAGGGGGGGCCCCAGATGTACACGGCCTCGGTCCGGGGGATCCATCCCGTCTCGCCGTTGGGGAACGCGATGCGGATCCACCCGAGGAATGCCTTGTCCGCGATCGCCGCGCCCCCCGCGGAGAGGGGCGTCGTCTTCTGCGAGATGTCGGCCTCCGTGGGAATCGAGCGAAGGATGCCGGCGCGCCAGACGACGACGGCGCGGGCGTCAGCCGTGATGCCATAGGCGCGGTACCCGACAAACGCGGCCGCCCCGAGGAGAAGCGCGAGGGTGAGGGCGGAGAGCGCCGTCGCCCCGGCCCACCCCCTGGCGCGGCGGCCATAGGCTGCCGCGATGAGGAGCGCGAGCGCGGCCGCCGCCAGCGCCGCCGCCGCGGCGCCCGCCCGCTGCCATCCCCCGGGCGATTCCAGCCGGGCCAGCGATTCCACCGGGCCGGACTGGAGAAGGACATCCAGCGGCTCCGGGACGAATCCCGCCCTGTCGCAGGCAAGGGCCACCTGCCGGCGCGAGGCAGGGTCGGAGGGGTTTTGCACGAACGCGGCCGACGCCTGGGCGGCCGCCTCGCCCCAGCGGTCCTGCTGGGCGAGCGCGAGCGAGAGGTTGTGGCGCGCCGACCAATCGAGCGGATCAGCGTCAACCTGCTTGCCCCACGCGTCCGCGGCCGCGGCGAAATTCCCGCCTCGGTACGCGGCGTCGGGGTCGGCGGCTCCCGAGAGCCGGGAGGCGTTTGCGGCGGCGAGCACGAGCGCCAGGAACGGAAGGAGGTTTCGCGGCAGGAGGATCCGGGCCGCGCTGAACGGGCGCAGGGTCTTGCCTGAAAGCGCCGCGTGCGCGCGCGCGACCCAGTCGCCCGGCAGCATCGTGTCGGCGCCGTAGAGGCTCCTGTCGGCCTCGGCCCAGAGGGTCGTCCATCCGGGGTCGCCCAGGCTCGCCGGGTGGGGCGCGGCATGGGCGATCCCCCAGAGGATCGCCGTGTCGCGCTGCCAGGCGAGGAGCAGCGCCGGCCTTTCCGCGGAGGGCGCGCCCCTCAGGGCCTCCAGCGTCGCGGCCGCCCGCCTGCGGGCTTCCCTGCGCGGCTTGAGCGGATCGGTCGCCCGCGCGCGCCGGTAGGCGAGGAATATCCAGAAAAGGGCGACCAGCGCGAACGGAAGTGCGCAGGCGGCGGCGAGCGCCTCGATTTCGAGAGGCGCGGGGGAGGGCCCGGACGGGGCGACCGGGTCGCCCAGGCCGGGGGCCGGCGGCTCGGGCGCCTTCGCCTCCGGCGCCGTGGGTGCGGAGGAGGACGGCGCGCCGGGCTGCTCGGCGCCCGTGCCGGCCGCTGCCGGGTTGGCCGGATCGACGATCACGGTCGCGCCCGGCGCGGCGATCACCCTGTAGGCGCCGGCCTTCGGATCAAAGTAGGTGAAATCCAGGGCCGGGAGCTCATGGGTCCCGGCCTGTGTCGGGACGAGCACGACGTCCTCGGCAAGCGTCCCCTCGAACAGCTTGCCCTGGGGCTGCGTGCGCTTCGGCTTGGGCTGGATCACCTGGAAGTCGGCCGGCGCCTCGCGCGCGGGCAGCCCCTGTATCTCCGGCCAGTTGCCCGTGCCCGACAACTCGATCGTCCACGTGACCGGGTCGCCGACCTTGACGTGGACCGGCACCACCTTCGAGGCGACCTTGAATTCGCCCACGGCGCCCAGGAAGCCGTCGGGCGCGGGCGGGAGCGGCCGGACCTCGATCGTGGCGGGGGCGCCCGGGACGGCGAACTGCTGGTACTGGCGCTGCTGGAAGAACCCGAAGCCGGTGACGCCGACGCTCAGGTTCACGAGCTGGCTCGTCGGATTGAGGCGCAGGCGGCCTGCGGTGCGCGCGATCGCGCGCGTGTGGTAGGCGAGGCCGGTCCTCGGCGCGGAGCTGCGGTTCTCGAACGGCTCGGGCTGCGTCCAGTCCTCGATGACAAGGGGGCTCGGGTCCCAGTCGAACGTTCCCCGCTGCCAGTTCGGATAATACCCCGCCGCCACGTCGATCGTGTATTTCAGGTCGAAGACCTCCCCGGCCCAGACGCTCTCGGGCGAGGCGGCCAGGTTCGCGCTGGCGGCGTCGCCGAGGGAGACGCCGCTCGAGCCGACGGTTGCGCCGGCCGGGCTGTAGCGCGCCGCCGGCACGCGCAGCCGCCCCTTGTTCGTGTCCACCTGGAACTCGGGGATCTCGACCCCCTGGTGCTGTGAAAGGAGGACGGCGTACGTCACCGTGACGTTCCGGGAGAACGTTCCGTTGATCATCGAGATGTTGCTGGACTGGCCCTCGTAGTCGAGCCGGAGCCCGTCGACCTTGGGGGGAGCGGGGGTGTCGTTCGGCGTGCAGTCGTCAAAGACGAGCTGCAGCTGCGACACCTCGCCGACCGCGAGCGCCCCCCCGGGCGGATCCCAGTGGACGGACTGGCCGGGCAGCGCCGGCGCCGCCGCGAGGGCGGCTGCGAGCGCGAGGGAGGCGATGGGGGCGCGTCGCATGGGGCTCACCAGTTCTTTCCCGTGTTGGTGACGGGGGGCGTCGGTTCACCGCGGCGGAGCAGCTCGAACAGCTCGGCGGGGGAGTCCTGGTTCTTGACCTGCTCCAGCTTCTCGAGGGGAACGGCGAGCTCCGGATTGTTTCGCGCGGGATCCTTGGGCAGATTGTTTTTCGGGCCGCCCACCTTCTGCATCCCGCTCTGGGGCCCGCCTCGCTCAGGCGGCGGGGCGCCCGGCCTTCCCATGTCGCCGAACGCGTCCTGCTTGCCGGGTTTCTGCGGCTCCGGGGATTTATCCTGTTTCGGGCTTTTTGCGCCTTCCGGATTCTGCTGCGAGCCTGAAGGGGGAGGGGATCCCTGCTGCTGCGGGTTCTGATCCTGGTTCTGGCCCTGCTGCTGGTTCTGCTGCTGGTCCTTGCTCGGGTCCTGCTGCTGCTGTTGCTGCTGCTGCGGCGGCGGTTTCTTTTCCTCCGGCTTCTGCAGGAGCTCCTCAAGCTCGGACCGCATGCCGGCCCAGTCGGTTGCCTTGGGGTCCATGCGGGACCCGGCGTCCACGGCTGCGAGTGCATCCCGGACGGGCCGCTCGGGCACGGGCTGGCCGCCGGTCTTGAGGTGCTCTCCCCAGGTGACCGTCTCGCGGCCAAGCTCCGACCAGTCGAGCGCGCTCCAGCTGTCCTGGGCGCAGAGGCGGCCCACGATTTTCGACAGGGAAGACGCGGGATCGGTCGCCGTCTCGGCTGCGCCAAGGCAGGCCGCGAACAGGAGGAGGACCGCGGCCGCCGCGCCCGCAAGCGGCCTCGGGGAGGGTTTCGGCTGCGGGGCTCCCCCCAGGCGGATCTCCCTTGATTTCGGCCGGGCGGGGAACTCGAGCCAGAAGCTGGCGAACAGGCAGACCAGCGCCTGGGCGAGGGCCCACTGGTAGCGCTCGGCGAGGCGGACGGAGTTGCGCTCGACAAAATGCCCCTTGCGGCCCTCCTCCACCGTCGAGGCGAGAATCTTGGAAAGGTCGACCCACGCGCTCGCGTCGCGGTAGACCCCGTGGGTGGCGCTTGCTAGGTCCCGGAGCGTTCCGCTCTCGAGCTTGGAAAGGACGACGGCGCCGTTCTCGTCCTTCATGAATCCGCCCGCCCCGTCGGGAATCATGCCGCCCGCCGCCGTGCCGACCCCGAGTCCGATCACGCGGATGCCCCGTTTGGAGAGGTCGTCGATGCCCTCCCTCCAGTCGTCGTCGGTGGCCTCGCCGTCGCTCAGGATGATCAGATACCGGTCCGCGGAGCCGCTGCCCGCGAACGCGTCGACCGCAGTGCCCAGCAGCTGGCGGTAGTTGGTCCCGCCCTCCGGGAGGAAATCCGGCCCAAGCGACGGCAGGAACTCGCGCAGTATCTCGTAGTCCGCGCTGACCGGCGACTGCAGGAATGCGGTGCCGGAAAAGACGACCAGCCCCACGCGCTCGCCGTGGAGCCGGTCGAGGAGGGACTGGATCAGGAGCTTGGCGCGCTCCAGCCGCGAGGGCTTGACGTCGGGGGTCAGCATCGAGCGGGAGAGGTCGAGGGCGATGACGATTTCGCGGGACTGGTCGAACACGGGCTCGTCGATCCGGCCCCACTGGGGGCGCGCCAAGGCCAGGATCCCGAACGCGATCCCCGCGCAGAGGAGCAGCCGACGCCTCGAGGACCGAAGCGGGGCCGCCGAATCGGCGGAAAGGCTCAGGCTCATCAGCCCCGCCTCGGCGCGCAGTATCTTGGGATGGGCGATCCCTGAGAAGCGCCTGCTCCGTAGAAGCTCCCACGCGAGTAGCCCGGCGGGGAGGGCGAGCAGCCAGAGGAGATGGGGCCACGCGAAGGTCATCGTGGACGCGACAGCCAGGCGCCGGCGCCGAAGAGCGCGAGCCCCGGCACCGCGAGCCAGGGGAAAAGCTCGGTCGTCAGGAGGTAGCTCTTCGCCTGGAACTCTATCTTCTGGCTGGAATCAATCGCGCTGAAGGCCGACTCGATCGTTCCGGTCTCCGCCGCCCTGAAGAACCGGCCGCCCGTCGTCTCCGCGATGGCCTTGAGCGCGCCCTCGTCCAGGTCGGCGGTGATCCGGCGGTAGCCGATCTTCTTTCCGGTGTCGTCAAAGACGGGGAAGGGAACAATGCCATCCTTGCCGGCGCCGATGGTGTAGATCGGTATTCCGCGCGCCTTGGCGAGCTCCGCGGATTGGGTCGGCGTGATCAGCCCCATGTTGTTCGCCCCGTCCGTGAGAAGCACGATGAACGCGCCCTTGCGCCGGCCGTCCTCCTGCTGCTTCGACTGGTCGAGCCGCGTGATCGCGACACCGAGCGCGTCGCCGATCGCGGTCCCGTCCTCGATCAGCCCGATCTTCACCCGCTCAAGCTGCCTCGCGAGCCACTCATGGTTCGTGGTGAGCGGGGCGAGCGTGTAGGCCTTCGCGGAGAAGACCACGACCCCGATCCTGTCCGACGGCCTGCGCTCGATGAACGCCTGGATGACCGGCTTGATCGCCTGGAGGCGGTTCAGCCTCTCGCCGTCCTTCTCGTAGTCCTCGCTCAGCATCGACCCGGAAAGGTCGATCGCCAGGACGATGTCGTATCCCTGGGAGCGCACCTCGCGCTTGTCCTCGACCTTCTGCGGGCGGGCCATCGCGCCGATGAGGAGGACCAGGCCGGCCAGCGCGCTCCCGGCGGCCCAATGCGACGCCGCGGCGATCGAGGCGCGGTGCCATGCCGCGGCAAAGGGAACAAGGAGGACCTGCACGCGGGCGCGGCTGCGCAGCCACACCGCGAGCGGCAGCGCAGCGACGGCGATCAGCCAGAGGGGGTCGGCCAGCCTGATGTTCGAGGCGGCGATCGACCAGTTGCGGGCGTCGAAGGGCGTCATCGGTCTGGGCCTACCATCGGCCCCGGCTTGCCCCGGAGCGCATCCGGGTGTGAAAGAACCGGACAAGCGCGTCGAACCGGTCGTCCGCCGTGCTGACCACGAGCCGGCTCAGCGGGTCGGGGAAAAGCGCCTCCCAGGCCGCGTCGCGGCTCGAGCGCCATTCGGCGTGGGCCGAGCGGTCGGCGTGGCTTCCATCAAGCGTGACCAAGCGGCCGGCGTAGGGGTCGTAGGCGGCGATCTGGCCCTCGGCGGGCAGCTTGCGCTCCCAGGGGTCGTCCACGCGGAACCCCATGGTCTGGTAGCGCCGCCTGAGCACGGCCCAGCCGTCGGGCTCGGGCCGCGGGGGAAAGTCACCGAGCCAGAGGAGCACGCTGTGCTTGGGCGCCGCGCGCGCGACGAAGCGCCATGGGATCTCCGGCGCCGCGCTTGCGGGCGACGGCGCCGCACGCCCGATCAGCGAGGCCGCCGCGTGCAGGATCGCGCCCCGGCCGCGGACGGGCTCGCGGAACACGGTTGCGCCGGGCACGGCGTGGACGAATCCCACGCGGTCGCCGTTGACCGCGCCGAGGAGCATCACCAGGCCCGCGAGCTCGAGGAGCGCCTCCCTCTTGGATTGCGCCCCCGACCCGAAATTCAGGGTGGGCGAGTCCTCGAGCACGAGAAGGAGCGTCACCTCCCGCTCCTCGACGAACTTCTTGCGGTACGGCTCCCCGAGCCGGGCCGTGACGTTCCAGTCGATGTCGCGGACGTCGTCGCCGAACTCGTACCTGACGACCTGGTCGAACTCGATGCCGCGCCCGCGGAAGGCCGACCGGTACTGCCCGCTCAGGATGTTCTCGACCGCATGGCGGACCCGCCACTCGAGCTGCCGCAGGAGCGCCAGCGGGTTGCTTGCGTGGCTTTTGGCCGGGAGCATCAGGCGGGCGGCACGGGCGTCGTCGAGACGACCTGGGAAATGACCGCGTCGGGCGTGATCTCCTGGGCCTCGGCCTCGTAAGTGAGCCCAAGCCGGTGCCTCAGGACGTCGGGCGCCAGCTCCTGGACGAGGGCGGGCGACAGGTAGTCCATTCCCCGGAGCCAGGCGAGGGAGCGGCCCGCCTGGAAGAGCGCGAGCGACGCGCGCGGGGACGCCCCGAAATTGAGCCGCCGGGCTGACGGGTCGGGATTGTCGGCGAGGGTGCGCGTCGCGCGGACCAGGGTCAGGATGTAATTCTGGACCACGGGGGACACGTGAATCCGGTCGACCTCGGCGCGAAGCGCGAGGAGCTCGGCCCCGCTCGAGACCGCGCTGACCGAGGGCTGGTGGGTGACCTGTCCCCACCGCTGCACCATCATGCCCTCCTCGACGGCGCTCGGGTAGCCCACGAGCAGCTTGAACAGGAAGCGGTCCGTCTGGGCCTCCGGCAGGGGATAGGTGCCCTCCTGCTCGATCGGATTCTGGGTCGCCATGACGAAGAAGGGGCTCGGCAGGGCGTGGGTCTGGCCGCCGATCGTGACCTGCCTCTCCTGCATCGCCTCCAGAAGGGCGCTCTGGACCTTCGCCGGCGCGCGGTTGATCTCGTCGGCCAGGACCAGGTTGGCAAAGATCGGGCCGCGATGCGGGGTGAATTCGCCGGACTTAGGCTGGAAAACCATGGTCCCGACGACGTCGCTCGGCAGGAGGTCCGGCGTGAATTGGACCCGCTCGAACTGAATCCCAAGCGTTGAGGCCAATGACTTGACCAGCAATGTCTTGGCAAGACCCGGCATCCCCTCGAGTAGCACGTGGCCCCCCGCGAGAAGCGCGACAAGCAGCCGCTCGACAGCAGCATCCTGGCCGATGACGGCCTTGGCGATTTCATCGCGCAGTTTCTGGGACCAGGCGGGACCTGAGGACATGGGGGAGCTGATGGTTTTAAGCTGTGAGGGAATTCTGGACCTAAAGGGGAGCTTGAAAGGACGGGACCGCGGCGGCGAGAAAATGGTTCCTGCTTATTCCACAATCCCGGCCTGGATCCCCCGGGCGAAACAGGCCTGATGTAGCCTGCTGGCAAGGTTTTGTCGAGGAATGGCCGCAGCCGGCACGCGGCCTTCCCTCAAGGGGGCCTCCCAGGGGCCCGCGACGCCTCAGCGGCTCTTGGAGATGTCGCGAACCTCGGCCTCGACCCTCTCGGGTTCCTCCAGCTCCTTCGATCCCTTCGCCCCGAGCTCGGCAAACCGGCGCGCGCCCGGAAGGAGGGCCTGCTCAAACGAGCCTATGGCCTTGTTGAAACCGCTGACCGCCGTCGAAAGCCCCTTGGAGGCGGTTCCCAGGTGGTCCGCGAACACGGCCATCCGGTCGTGGAGCTGGCGGCCCAGCTTGCTCACCTCCTCGGCGCTCTTCGATACCGCCTCCTGCCGCCAACCGTAGGCGACCGCCTTCAGGAGGGCAACGAGCGTCATCGGCGTGGCGAGGAGGACCTTCCGGTCAATGGCCCGGTCCATGATCGAGGGGTCAGACTCGATGGCCGCCGACAGGAACGAGTCCCCGGGAAGGAAGAGGACGACGAATTCCGGAGACGGCTGGATCTTGGCCCAGTAGTCGCGGCTGGCGAGCGCCTCGACATGGCCGCGGACCTTCGCCGCGTGCTCCTTCAACTTGGCCAGCCTGCGCTCGGGGTCCGCCTCGGCGGCGGCCTCGCGGTACGCCTCGGTCGGGGCCTTCGCGTCGACGACGATCCGGATGTTGCCGGGCAGCGAGACCACCAGGTCGGGCCGGTTGCGGCCGGCCTCGTCCGTGAAGACCTGCTGCTCGACGAAGTCGCAGTGCTCGGTCATCCCGGCGAGCTCGACGACCCTGCGCAGCTGAACCTCGCCCCATGTGCCCGCGGTCCGCGTCGTGCTGAGCGCCGTCGAGAGCTTGGTGGTCTCGGCGTTCATCCGGACCTGCACAAGGGAAAGGGACTCGAGCTGGCGGCCGAGGTCCCCATAGGCGCGCTCACGGCGCTGCTCGAGCTCGACTATCTTTGCGTCGACCTTCTCCAGGGAGTCGCGGAGGGGCTTGACCAGCAGGTCTATCGCCTGCTGGCGGACCGTCAGGTCGCCGGCGGACTTCTCGTGGAGCTGCGCGAAGGACTGCTCGGCGAGCTTGAGGAAATCGTCCCGGTTTGAGCGAAGCGCCAGGGCCGAGAGCTCGGCGAACTCCCCCTTGAGCCTGTCATGCGCCGAGCGCAGCTCGGCCACTCGCGCCTCGGCGCCGGCCCGCTCGGCGGCGAGTTCCGCGCCGAGCCGCGCGCCCTCGGAGCCGAGCGCGGCCCGCGCGCTCTTTTCGGCGGCCAGCTCGGCGGCAAGCCGGGCGTTGTCGGCCTCGGCAGCCCTGAGCCGCTCGGCGAGCGCGGCCCTGCGGCCCGACTGGACGATCCAGGCGAACGCCGCGCCCGCCGCGAGAAACGCGATTGAGAGGAGGGCGGTTGTCACCGGGGGAGGGAGGTCGGGCGGGCGCTTTAGGCCGCCTTTCCCGGCAGCGCGCACGCGACGAGCGTGCCCTGGCCCACCACCGAGGTGATTCTCAGGGCGCCCCTGTTCTGGACGACGAGCTGCTTGACGACGCCGAGTCCCAGGCCCGAGCCGCCGCTCTCCGCCTTGCTCGTCGTGAAGTTCTGCAGCATCTTTTGCATCAGGCTCTCCGGGATCCCGGGCCCCTGGTCCTGCACGCTCACGGTCACGTATGACTGCTCCGCCTGCAGGTTCTCGCGCCCGATCACGAACGAGTTTTCCCCCGGCCGCTCCGCGAACACGTGGTCGCCGGTGACCTGGGAGAGGCGCATGCTAATGTTCTGCTTCCTCTTCGTGCTCTGCGCCGCGTTCAGGATGACGTTGAGGAGTATCCGGATCACGTCCCCGGAGGGAACCTGGACGACCATGGGCCCGGTCGATGGGATGACCGCGAACGTGCTCTGCCGGGCGTCCGGATGCGTCTGGATGAGCGACTTGATGTCGCCGAGTATCGCGGCGGTGTCCGCCTCGGGCTTGCCCTGCATGCTCTGGCGCCCGAACGAGAGGAACCGGTTCATCATCTGCATGCACGTGTCCAATGAGTGGTGGACGGTCTTGATCTGCGCATGGAGGCCGCCCAGCTGGAACGCCGTCGCGCCTCCGCCCTTCATCTCTTCCAGCGTCACGTCCATCAGCTCGAAATAGCCGTTGAGCACCGTCTGCATGTTCCGGACGTCGTGAAGGACTCCCATCTGCATCAGGAAATGGTCCGCCGTGAGCGTCGGATTCGTCAGCCTCAGCTCGCTCATGAGCATGCGGTTTTGCTCTGCCGCCTCGGTCGCGCCCCGCAGCTTGAAGGCGCGCTCGACCGCCTGCTTGAGCGTTCCCAGGTCGAACGGCTTTGAGAGGAAGTCGCACGCGCCCCTGCGCAGCGCCATCTTGGCCGCGTCGATCGTCTCGTAGCCGGTCAGCATGACCACCTCCAGCTGGGAGTCGACGGCCTTCAGGGCGGGAAGCAGGTCCAGCCCGCTCTCCCCCACCATCTTTATGTCGAGGACCGCCACCTGCGGCGACTCCTTGCGCAGCAGGTCGAGTGCCTCGACGGAATTCGATGCGGTGATGACGCGGTACATCGACCGGAACACCATCTCCAGCGACATTCTCACGCCGCTCTCATCATCAACAACGAGTATCGTTTGCATAGATTCTCAATCTTCCTCGCTCGGCAGCTCGATTTCGACGCCTCTTTCCGCGTTGAAGGACAGTTTGCCGTTGTGATCGCCCACGACCTTCTTGGCCACGGTAATCCCCAGGCCGACTCCGACCGCCTTGGTGGAGAAGAAGGGCTCGCCGATCCTCTGGTCGTCGACCCATGAACCCGGCCCCTTGATCAGAATGCTCACCACGCCGTCGTGGCGGCCCACGGTGCATGCGACCACGTTGTCCGCGTCGCCGGCCCCGGCCTGGACCGCGTTCAGGAACACCTCCGCCAGGGCGGCCTCGATCGCCTTTCTGTCGCAATCGATCGATATCTTGGCCGCGGCTCCCGTCTGCTCCAGCTTGCAGGGCCGGTCCGCGAGGGAAAGGGCCCTCGCCCACGCGGCCTTGATGACCTCGCCGACATCCGAGACATCGCTGAATTCCAGGCGCGTCCTGGACAACAGGTAGAGGTTGTCGGCAAGCCGGCCCAGCCTCTGCATGTCCTTGCGCATGATCTCTCCCATTTCCTTCAGCTCGGCCGGAGCCGTGCCGTTCAGGGTGAGGAGCTGGGTGCAGGTGGTGACGCTCGTCAGGCCGTTTCGCAGCTCGTTCGACAGCTGGCGGCCGAGCCGCCGCAGGAGCCTCTGGCCGTCCAGCCCGCCGCCGGCGTCGTTCCAGTCCACGGGCTCGGACAGCTTCGCGACGACGACGGGCCCGGCGAGCAGGTGGGTCGAGTAGGAATATTTCTCGGTGGGGTTTGAGAGCTCGAGCCTTCCCGTGACCCGCCCCCTTTTCCTCTTGAGCGTCGTGTAGATCGCCGACGCCAGCTCGCGCGGCAGGCTATGGAAGTTTGGCTGCTTGCCCGAGCCGCCGAAAAGGACCGACTGCGCCCTTTGGTTGCAGTACCTGATCGCAAGGGAGTCGTCCACGGCGACGACCGCCTCCCCCGACGAATCGAGCATTGCCCTGAGCAGTTCCGATTCCTTCCGATTGTCCTCGATCAGCTTGCGTATGCCCAGCGCCGTGGCGAGTTCCTCGAGAAGGTGATAGATGACCTGCAGCGCCTCCTCGCCCAGGGGCTCGCCGAGGACGGACCCTCCCAGGAGGAGGACGCCCCGCACAACCTCCTTGTCGTGGACGGGTATGGCATAGTCGGCCTGCAGCACCTCCATCTCGCCCCGCGCGTCGTCGGCGACGCCCTGCTCCGCCCATTGCCTGCGCACGATGCATCCCTTCTTCCTCACCATGAGGCCCAGCCCCTCGTTCAGGCTGATCCTGATGTTGGCCGCCACCTCGCTCGAAATGCCCGCGCGGTAGGCGCAGGTCAGCCAGACCTTGGATTCATCGCTCTGCAGGAACAGCAGGCACTTGGTGGCGCCGAGGATTCTCCTCAGGCGCTCCATGAACGAATCGAGGAGCTCCCCGCTCACGACCTCCCGCATCAGCTGGGTGTACTCGAGCATCGCGGACACGGCGTGGCCCCGCCGGGCCGGGCCGTCCCACGCCGGGCCGACGGAGGGCTCCTGCCTGCCGGCGAACGGGGGGTTGCTGTCCTCGCGGCCTATGCCGAGCGCCCTCCAGATGGCCCCGTTTATGGGGCGCTCGAGAAAATGCCCGATGCCGTCGACGATGGCCTTTTCCTCCCAAAGCTGGGCGCGCTCCCTCACCAGGCCGGCGATCCTCGCAAACCCAGCAGCCTTCGCCTTCTGGACGGCCGCGAGGAAGTCGCCGTCCGCCTTCTCCGCGTCGATCACCATCCAGCGCGACGTGCCGGGTGCGCACGTCTGGGCGGCAAGCTCGACCGAGGGAACCACCCTTATGCTCGACTCCTGCAGCCCGAGCGCCTCCATCAGCGCCGGGCACAGATTTACGTCTTTGGTGACGACGATGAGGGTCACTTCGCGTGCTCCCTTGGATCGACGGGAATGTCGGCCGTGACGACGGTCTGCTTTCCCGCGATCGACTCTATCTTTATGACGCCGCGGTGCAAATCGACGATCTTCGCGCACATCGTGAGCCCGAGGCCGAAGCCCCGGGCGCCGTCCCCGGAGTCGCGCGTGCTGAAGTAGGGCTGGAAGACCTTCGTCATGTGCTCCGGCTCGATGCCGTGGCCCTCGTCGACGACCTGTAGGCGGAACCAGGGCCCGCGCTGCGCCGGCACGGTCAACTTATTCGCCTTGATCCAGATGCGGCTGCCGGGCTTCGAGGCGTCGGCTGCGTTCGCGATCAGATTGGCCGTCATTCGCTGCAGTAGAATGCCGTCCGCGATCACAAGCAAGTCCTCGACCCCCGCCGTATCGACGGTGACCCCGGCGCTCTCGCAGCGTCCCCCCGCCACCTCGCGCGCGGCCTCCACTATGCCGGCCAGCCCCGCCCTGGAATAGTTCGGCGTCAGTGTCTGCGCGAAGAAAATCGCCTCCGAGATGTACCGCCTCATCACCTCCATCTTCTCGATCGCGGTCTGGTGGAGCCGCTCCTCGCCGGAATCCCGGGTTGAGTGGATCCCCAGCAGCTGCAGGTAGGTCATCACCGGCGTGATGCAGTTGTTCAGGTCATGGGCCAAGCCGCGGGACATGACGGCCATGAGCTCCATCTTCTCGGCGAATTGCGATCGCTCGACCAGCGCGAGCCTGTCCAGCGCCTGGCTCAACTGCCTGACCAGGGCCACCGTGAGTTCGATGTCGAGAAGCGTGAAAGGCGTCCCCGCCTCCTTGGATCCCACGGCCAGGTAGCCGATGACGTCGCTGCGGCTTCCCAGCGCGAAAGCGTACTCGGCTCCCATGGACCGCAGGAGACTCCGCGCCTCGCTGCTGGCCCCGCTTGCGAACTCGAATATCGGCTTGTTCCTGAGGTCGATGGAATGGTGCCTGGTCTGCCTGAAGTGGTCGCAGACCACGGTGTCCGCCTTCTCCGATATCTCCGGTGAAAGCTGCTGCGGACGCGTGGCGTTGAACCGGCGGGTGCCGGTCCTGGGGTCGAAAACGGCGACGTGCGCCGTCGTGATGCGCATGGCCGTCGTCAGCATGGCCATCAGGTCGTCGACGAGCGCCGTCTGGTCATTGTAAATGGCCATGTTCTCGCCGAACGCACGAAGCTGCTCCTGGTATTCGAAGTGGTCGCCGAGCAGCCTCTGCTCGAGCCTCTCGGAGGCGCGCCCAAGAAGCTTTGGGAAGAAGTAGTTCGTGACCACTGCCGAGGCGCCGACCGCGAAGATCGCCGCCGCAAACGAAATCATCGTGAAGTCCCCCGTGAGGGCGGCCGCCAGAAAGAGGATCAGGAAGGCCACGCCGACGAGGAACAGCAGGCGGACCAGGGTGGCGGCAAAGCGGCCCAGCGTGACGCGGACGTCCAGCAGCTGGTCCTGCAGGATGCTGTAGGCCATGGCCAGCCCGTACACACCCGCCGCGAGGGTGCCCCACGGAAGAATCCGGATGTTCGAGTCGGGATAGAGGGTGATTCCCAGGACCGGAAGGACGTCCTGGGCTCCCATAACAAGCAGCATGACCTTTGCCGCGATCAGCACGTTGAATTTCCGACGCTGGACGGCCGGCAGTCCATGCCTGTGGGCCATGAGCACCATGATCGCCGGCAGCGTCATCAGGGGAAGCGCTGCCGCGAACACCCAGAATCCGGGTCCCGCTTCCTCGTACCACGCATACCCGATTTGCCGGACGCCGGAGATGAAATGCCCGGTCAGGTTGCTCACCTCCAGGAGGAGGGTGACGAAATAGGCCAGAACCAGCCACCGGCGGGCCTTCACTTTTGCGAGCAGCAGCGAAAAATGCAGGACCGCGACGGGGATCAGGACGATCCCGAAGGAGAGGATGTGGGCCCAATACAAGGCGGAGCGCTCCGTCTGGACCCAGAACATGGCGAACGCCCCGAAGTTCCATAGGGCAAGGGAGAACCCCCAAAGGAAGAACACCTGGTTGACCCGCAGGCGCGGGTCGCGGGTGAAGACGAAGAATGCCAGCGCCAGGTTGGCAATCGCCGCAAAAAGGGGTGCCAGGAGGAAGAAATTCATGGACCCCTACCCGGTGAATCTCCCCAGAATGATCGCGGAGGCCTTCCCGCCGAAACCCGCGTTCAGGTTCATCACGTTTCGGACGGGGAATTCCCTGGCGCTTCCGCGCACGAGGTCGATCTTGCACTCGGGATCCGGCGTCTGAAGATTTGCGGTCGGGGGGATGCACCCTTTCTGGATCGCGAGTGCGCAGATGAGGGCCTCGATTGCGGCGGTGGCTCCCACCATGTGTCCGGTGACCGGTTTCGTGGCGCTGACCGCGATCCGGTCGGCTGCGCGCCCGAATGCCTTGCGAATCGCCGTCGCCTCTATGACGTCGTTCGCCGGCGTCGCCGAGCCATGCGCATTGATCCAATCGATCGTATTCTCGCTGATCCGGCCCGACAGAAGCGCGCGCTCGATCGCCTGGATCGTCCCGCGTCCGCCCGGATGCAGGGCCACCATGTGGTATGCGTCGCAAGCCTGTCCATGCGCGAGGACCTCGCAGTAGATCCTGGCCCCGCGCGCCAGCGCGTGGCTCAGCTCCTCGAGCACCAGGAAAGCCGAGCCCTCTCCCAGGATGAATCCGTCCCGCTCCAAGTCGAACGGCTTCATGGCCATTGTCGGCTCCCCGGCCCACCGGGACATCACCTTCAGCTTGGCGAAGATCGAGAAAAAGCCGTCGACGATCGGGGCCTCCGCGGCTCCGGCGAGGACGACGTCCGCCATGTCCTCCCAGATCGTGCGCATGCCATAGCCGATGGCGTCGTTTCCTGCGGAACAGCCGGTGCATATCGTCGTGGCCTGCCCGTTGATGCCGAGGTCGGCCGCCAGCTCGCTTGAGCCGGCCCCGCAAAACGCCGACACTAGGGACGTTGGCTGGACGGCCTTTATCCCCTCCACGACAAAGTCCGAGTGCTGCCTGAGGGTGTTCTCCAGCCCCGTCACCGTCGTGCCCTCGAAGATCGCCATCCTGTCGCCGTCGACCTTCTCGGCCTCGAGGCCTGAATCCCTGAAGGCCTGCTTTCCGGCCGCCAGGCAATATTGGACGGCCCGGTCCAGTCGGTGGGCGCGCTTCCTCTCCATCCAGAGCTCGGGCTGGAAGTCCTTGATCTCGGAGGCGAGGTGGCACGGCATCTCCCTGCTGTCGAATCGGGTGACGGGAGCGCCGGTTGCCCGCCCGTTGACGACGGCCTCCCAGACCGCCTGCGGATCCAGTCCGCACGGCGAGACCACCCCGAGCCCGGTTATGACTATGCGCCGACGTTTCACAGCCGGGGCCAAAGCAGGCCCGTACGCAGGCGGTATTGCCGCCAAGCCTCGCCGAACTTCTCTTCCATGGCCTGCTCTTCTATCCGAATCCTGCGCCTGAGCACAATTGTCATGACGACAAGGCCAATGATACCGGGTATCCATGCGTTGAGCAGGAAGGCGGCGGCAATGACCTCCAGGATCGTGCCGAGGTAAATCGGGTGGCGGATCCTCCTGTACGGCCCCGTTTGGACCAGGGTGTGATGCTCTCGGATATCGACATGCAGGCTGAACATCCTGTCCAGGGCCTTTCGGGCTTGTCCGCGAAGGACGAATGTGTACACGCCGAGGAGGGCTCCGGCCGCGCTCAGCCAGGGATAACGCGGCGGTTCACCCCGCACCAGGTAATATCCCGAGCACAGAAGGACCGATGCCACGCCGAACGCGACCAGAAGCTTAAAACTCCTCGTCTCGACCACCTTCCCCGGTTCCACCTCGAACTTGCGACGCAGTTCCCAGATTCTTGCCCCAAGCATCGTCGCGGTCAGAAGGATCGGCCAGAGAAAGCGAAGATCCGTCATTTACCAGCTGTATTGTTCGGTGACGTCCAGGGCATTGAAGCTGGTGAAGTACGTTCCGTTCGCTGACTGGCCGCTCTGCGTTGGATATGCCCCCGTGACGGTCCGGCTGGTCGAAAGGCCGCGTTCGATGGCTATGTAGAATTTCCAGCGCCCCCATTCGTATCCCGCCCCAAGCGTGACCAGGTTGCGGGTCATGTCCGGCAGCGCCGGCGAATAGAACTGGTCGGGAACGCTGTTTCCCGAGTACGAATAGCCGGCCGAGACGCTGAAGTTGCCCTCCTGGGTCGACCATGTGCGCGTCCCGCCGAAATTGTAGTACCAGCTGTTGTTCCAGAAGAAGGGCAGCGTGACCGGGCCCGTGGCCGCGTTGACGGTTACGGTCTTGAGCAGCCCCCAGTGCGTCCAGTCTGCGTCCGCCTCGAAGTTCCAGTCGGGGGTCGGCTTGAAGGAGTAGCCGAAGGCCAGGTGGTCCGGGAAAATCCAGGATCCCGCGCCGGGTTCGTCTATCCCGTAGGGGTACTCCGACAGGGTTCCATTCAGGTGGAAATTGACCCGGCTCTCATACATGATCCCGAACTGGTGATTTACCGAGGGGCTCCACATGAGGCCCGCGTTCCAGCTCTCGGCCGTGTCGCTGCCGTCGTATGTCAGGAGATCGCCCGGCGTGAATCCGATCCCGCGGTTCAGCTCGACGTTGAGATGGTCCACCTCGAAGCTGGCGCCGATCGACAACTGGGGCGTGACCGCCTTGGCAAGAGACACGGCCCCCGTCTTGAAGGTGAGCTTGTTGCTGGTCGCGAGGTTCCTGAATCCCGAGTCGTCCGGCCAGTCCGTCTGCAGGCCGTACGGGGCGAAAAAGCCCACGCCGAGAGCGTAGCCCTCGACCGGCACCGACGCGAAGAAATGGGGCAGGACAAAGGTGCCTCCCTTCTCATCCACCTGGCCGCCGGCCCCCTGGTAGGAATCCGACGGAGAGATGACATACACGCCGCCTATTTCCGACTCCGGCTGAAGTGCCAGGCCTGAAGGGTTGTAATAGACGGCTGAAGGGTCCGAAGCGGTTGCGACGAAGGCGTAGCCTCGCGCGACGGCAAGTGCGTCTTGGTTGGGGAGTCTCGAACCATCTGCAAATGCCGCCGTGGAGGTAGCAGCTAATATTACGGCGGCCCAAATCCCGCGATTGGTCGTCATCGTGCTACCCTTGTCTTTTCTCACGAGAAATAAAGACTATTCTCTCCGAAATCGCATTGTTTCAGCCGTTTGGCGAAATGTGCCGTCAGCGAAAACGACGGCCAATTCATCGGTCTTTCGGGATGATTGGCCGCCCTGGATGGTCCGGAATGGAAGTTGGGCTGGGTGGGGCGTCTGTCCGCGAAGGCGCGGAAAAGAAGTCTGGAAGCGCCGAATGACATGGTGGGAACTCGACGGGGATCGTGACTCGGCCGTCACCGAAGCCGGAATTTTGCGCTTGGACTGCCCCAAACTGCTGCCGCCGCGTCTCGCGTCGGGCCGCGCGACGCCGGGAAGCGGCGCGACGGCGCGCTGGGCGCCGTAGCTGCCGATTCCCGGTTTGGACCAGGCCGTGAATGCCGGGCCCGCTAATGCGACTGGAACAGCTCGGCGATCACGTCCTCAAGCGGGACGTCCTCGATCGTTATGTCCGCGACCGGGCCCGCCGCCAGGACCTCCTGGGCGACCGCGACCACGTCGTCGCTTGAGACCCTGAGGGTGAAGGTCCCGTCGTCCGCGCGCTTGGTCTCGCCGTAGCGCGACCGCCATGTCTCGGGGAACGCGGCGTCCTTCGGCGCGAAGCGGATGATCTTCTTCCGGCTGTCGGAGCCGGACTCCAGCCTGTCGAGCGCGCCGTCGTAGATCTTGGTTCCCTTGTGGATGACGATGACCCTCTCGCACAGCTCCTTTATGTCGGCCATGTAATGGCTGGTCAGGATGATCGTCACGCGGTGCCTCCGGTTGTAGTCGCGCAGGAAGAGCCGCACGGCACGCTGGGAGACGACATCGAGGCCGATCGTCGGCTCGTCGAGAAACAGCACCTTGGGCCTGTGGATGAGGGCTGCGATCAGCTCCATCTTCATCCGCTCGCCGAGCGAGAGCTCGCGGACCATGACGTTCAGCTTCTCGGCCACCCCGAGCAGCTGGACAAGCTCGTCGAGGGTCTTCTTGTAATCATCCTCCTGGAGCCCGTAGATGGCGCGCAGGAGCGCGAAGGACTCGATCGCCGGAAGGTCCCACCAGAGCTGGTTCTTCTGCCCGAGGACGAGCGCGAAGATCCGACGGTAGGCATTCTCGCGCTTTGTCGGGTCGAACCCGGCGACGCGGGCCGTGCCCGAGGTCGGGAAGATCAGGCCCGAGAGCATCTTCAGCGTGGTCGTCTTGCCGGCGCCGTTCGGCCCGAGGAACCCGACGAATTCGCCCTCGGCTATCGAGAAGCTGATGTCCTTCGCGGCCGCCGTCTCGTCGTACGTCCGGTTGAAAAGCCCCTTCACGCCGCCCCAGAATCCGGGCTGCTTCTTGTACGTGCGGAAGATCCGCGTGAGGTGCTGGACTTCGATCATCACGAGAACGAAGGAAGCACAGTTGGCCGCTCAGATCGAACCCAGCTTCGAGAAATCGAGCACCGTGTGGCTGATGAAGCCCGCATCGAGCGCGGCCCTGTCGGTGAGGGGGGCCTCCGGCGACGTGTTCTCGCCCAGCTTGAACACGAGCCGGTGCGTCCCGTCCTCGGCCTGGGGGCTGAAGAGCCCCGGTATCATGACGCGCGCGGGCACCGTGCGGCGCACCTGCGCATCGGCGGGGCAGGGGTACGGGAAGTTGACGTTGTGGACGATGAAGCTCCGGGCGGGCGTCTCCGCGGCGAGCGCGGGGGCGATGCGGGCCGCGTGGGTGGCCGACATCCGCACGATGGCGCGCAGCGCGGGCTCGGGCTCGCCTCCGAGCAGCTTGAGCTTGTCGTAGACGGGGATGGACAGGCTCTGGGACAGGGCGACCCCGGGAATCCCGTGGAGCGCCCCCTCGCAGGCCCCGGCGACGGTGCCGCTCCCAAGGATGAACCCCAGGCTGGCGTTGAGCCCGATGTTGATCCCGCTCAGGACGGCCTCGGGCGGGGCGGGCAGCAGGTGGTCGATCGCGATGTTGACGCTGTCGCTCGGCGTCCCGTCGACGGTCCAGGTGGGGCACCCGAATCCGCGGTCGGCCCGCGTGGAATGCACGGCCCTGTGGCGCGACTTGGCGGCGCCGATCCAGCTTTGCTCGGCCTTCGGCGCCACGACGTAGACCTCGTGGCCCGCGGCGAGAAGCGCGCGGACCAGCTCATGGAGGAAGACGGACTCGATGCCGTCGTCGTTCGTTACAAGAAGCCTCACCCCTCAGGACTCGACGGGGGCGGATGCGGCCTCGGGGGCGTTCTTCCTTGCCTCGAGCTCCTGCATTGCGGCCCTTCGCGAGAGGCGGACCTTGCCGGTCCGCTCGTCGACGCCGACGCACTTGACGGTGATCATCTCTCCCATCTTGACGACGTCCTCGGTGCGGCGCACGCGGAAGTCGGCCAGCTCGGAGATGTGCACGAGCCCCTCCTTGCCGGGCGTGCACTCGACGAAGCAGCCGAAGTCCTTGATCCCGGTGACGCGGCCCGTGTAGAGCTTGCCGACCTCGATCGGAGCCCCGCCGCCCCCGCCTCCGCTGCCGCCGCCGCAGAGCCCGTCGATCTCCTGGATGGCACGGGCCATGGCCTCGGCGTTGTTCGAGTAGATGTAGACCTTGCCCGAGTCATCCTCGGCGATGTCGATCTGGGCGCCCGTCGTCTCTGTGATGCGCCGGATGGTCTTGCCGCCGGGCCCGATCAGCAGGCCGATCTTCTCCGGGTCGATCTGGATGGTCTGGATGCGCGGGGCGTACTTGCTCAGGCTGGCGCGGGGCGCCGGCATCACGTCGAGCATCTTCCTGAGGATCTCGATCCGAGCGTCGCGCGCCTGGTGGATCGCGGCCTTCGCGATCTCGAACGGCAGGCCGTTGATCTTCAGGTCGAGCTGGAATCCCGTGATCCCCTTTGTCGTCCCGGCGAGCTTGAAGTCCATGTCGCCGAAGTGGTCCTCTTCCCCGAGGATATCGGTGATCGTGACCCACTTCGTGATGGAGCCGTCGGCGGCGTTCTCGGTCATGAGGCCGCACGAGATGCCGGCGACCGGAGCGATGATCGGGACGCCGGCGTCCATGAGGGACAGGCATCCCCCGCAGACCGACGCCATCGACGTCGAGCCGTTGGAGGCCATGATCTCGGAGACGACGCGGATGGAGTAGGGGAACGCATCCTCGGGCGGGAGGACCGGCACGAGCGAGCGCTCGGCGAGCGCGCCGTGCCCCACCTCGCGCCTGCCCGGGGCGCCGAAGCGGCCGGTTTCACCCACGGAGAACGGGGGAAAGTTGTAGTGGAGCATGAAGCTCTTCGACGTGGCTCCGCCGGTCAGCCCGTCCATGTCCTGGGCCTCCTTGGTCGGGCCGAGGGTTGTGACGACGAGGCCCTGGGTGTCGCCGCGCTCGAAGAGCGCGCTGCCGTGGACCATCGGGAGGACGCCAACCTCGCAGCTGATGGGGCGCAGGCTCTTCGCGTCGCGGCCGTCGGAGCGGACGCCGCGCTCGATCACGGTCCTGCGGTACGCCTTGTACTGGAGGTCCTCGAAGACGACGTTGAGGTCGACATCGGTGAACTTGCCTTCGCCGAGCTCGGCGATGAGTGCGGCCTTGGTCTCGTCCTTGATCGCCTTCATGTTCGCGGAACGGGCCGCCTTCTCCTTGCCGAAGATCGCATCCGGGATCTTCGGGCCTGCGATGCGCTCGATGATCGCGCGGGCCTGCGGCGTCGCGCCCACGAGGGGAAAGGTCGCCTTGGGCTTTCCGGCGAGGGCGACGAGCTCCCTGATGGCCTTGATGATCGGCTGGATGGCCGTGTGCGCGAACTCGAGGGCCTCGATGAAGCGGTCCTCGGGCAGCTGGTCGGCGCTGCCTTCGATCATCAGCATGTCCTTCTCATTGCCGACGTAGATCAGGTCCAGGGACGACGAGAACATCTGCTCGATGGTCGGGTTGGCGACGAACTGGCCGTCGATCAGCCCGATCCGGGACGCCGCGATGGGGCCGTTCCACGGAATGTCGGAGATCGCGAGCGCGGCGCTTGCGCCGTTCACCATCGCGATGTCGGATTCGTTCTTCTGGTCGGCCGAAAGGAGGATGCCGATCACCTGGACCTCGTTCAGGAAGCCCTCCGGAAAGAGGGGGCGGCAGGGGCGGTCGCACAGGCGGGAGGTCAGGATCTCCTTCTCTGTGGGGCGGCCTTCACGCTTGAAATAGCCGCCGGGGAACCGGCCCGCGGCATGGTACTTCTCGCGGTAGTCGACCGTGAGGGGAAACCAGTCCTGGCCCGGCTTTGTCGTCGAAGCGACCGTGGCGGCCACGAAGACGTTGGTTTCGCCCGTGGTCACGTTGACGGCGCCGTTGGCGAGCTTCCCGAGGGAGCCTGTGGAGATGGAGATCCCGTATTCCGGGACGTTGACGGTGTGTTTCTGATTCATGTCTTGGATTCCTGTTTCTTGGCGGTCGGGCCCCTGCGCGATTGGAAATGCGGTGCGGGTCGGTTTGGGATGTGCGGACGTCCCGGCGCGCGGGCCGGGCGTGCTTTCGTCGGCCTCGAATAGGGCTCGAGAGATTTCCGTTTGGCGCCCCTTTTCCTGGGGGGCCTGCCGAGGCGGCAAACGGAAATGTCCCGGACCTGTGTCGAGTGTCTCAACGACAAAGGGCGACCCGCGGATCGGATCGCCCGCATGGCGAAAGCGTTATTTGCGCAGATTCAGCTTCTGCAGCAATTCGTTGTATTTGGGTAGGTTGTGATGCTTGAGATAATCGAGCAGCTTGCGGCGGCGGCTGGCCATCTGCAGGAGCCCTCGGCGGGAGTGGAAGTCCTTGCGGTGGGTGCGCAGGTGCTCGGTCAGGTGGTTGATTCGCGCCGTGAGGAGCGCGACTTGCACCTCGCTCGATCCGGTGTCCTTCTCGTGGGTTTTGTACTCTGCTATGATGTCTGGCTTGACGACTGTTGGCATTGTTATGTAGTTGAGTTGCACGACTGTAGGAAGCCCTTTCAGGCCCCGTGCCGCCCGCACCGCCGGGGGAAGAACCCCGGCTTAGCCGGCGTCACCGTTCCAACCCGGCGGGATGCCGGATCAGTCATGGCGGGACCCCCAACTGACGGAATCCCACTGACGCAAGGGGATAACTTCAAAAGCCCGGCCCTGCGGCGCAAGCCCAAATTTTTACACGCGGGTCAACCCTGCGAGAGGTGCAGGTGCTTTATCGAGGCGCAGCCCGGAATCCTGCTTATCCTGTCGATGATTTCGGCCCGGTTGAGGAAGAGCTCGTTCCTGACGACCGCATGCGTGGCATGGACCACCAGCCGCCCGCGCTCGTCGATCCGGACCGCGTGGGAATAGGAGGCGTTCACCGGCCCGACGACCTCGGGCCACTTGTCGCGTATCGCCTGCTCGGCCGTGGGCTGCCCGATCCCGTGCTTTGCCCGGAGCCCGTCGATAAGCTCGACCAGGCTGCGCGACGGGCGCCTGCGGATGCCCCGCGGATCCCCGGATGGGACACGACGGAGCGACGCTATCAGGTCCTCAGCCACTCTGCTGAATCTGTGGGGTTCGCCCGGCATCTGGTGCGAGCTCTAGATGCGGCCGGGCCGGCCGGGACGCAAACTTTAGCGCCTGCCACACCCATCCGTTGGGCAATGCGGCCACGGGGCCGCGGCAGAGCTGGAGGCAGCGGCGAAGGATCTCGGGGCCCGCCCCGAAACGAAGCGCATAGCGGCGGGCGTTGCCGTAGGTGAAGAAGCGCGCCAGCCAGCGGCCCGCCCGGCGGTTGTTCGGGAACTGCTCCCGGGCGATCCTGAGCCGAAGCAGGTGCGTCAGCCCCAGCATCCGGCCCCATATCCGCTCGGTCCACTGGCCGGGCGCCACGCGGTAGAATGCGCCGACGGCGCGGACCACGTCGATGCGGCCCGCGCAGGCGAGCCGGTACCAGAACTCATAGTCGGCGAGCGGTCCCCACCTCTCGTCGAATCCCCCGAGGTGAAGCGCCACGTCGCGCCGGATGAGGACGCCGGGGAACGGGGTCATCGAGCTCTTCAGGAAGTAGCGGGGCGGATAGGCGACCGCCGGGGGATCGGCGCGGGGGCAGCGCTCCTTGGGCTGGACGGGTCCCCGGGAGGTCATCATGCAGACGGCGGCCGCGTCCGAGTGCAGGTACGGCAGAACGCAGTCCAGGTACCAGGGATAGAGCGCGTCGTCCTCGTGGAGCACCATGACCCATTCGCCGCGCGCCGCCTCCAGGCAGCGGTTCCAGTTGCCGACGGCTCCGAGCGTCACGGGATTCGGCAGATAGACGAACGTCTCGCCGGGAAAGCGCTCGACGACGGCGCGGGTCTCGCGCATCCGTCCGTCATCGCAGACAATCACCTCGATCGGGACCTGGGACGTCTGCGCGGCTATGCTCGCGAGCGCCTCGGCCAGGAGGCACGGGCGGTTGAACGCCGGAACGGCGATCGTGATCAGCGGCGACTCGCGGTCGCGCCGCGGCCACTCGGTCGCATTGCAGGTCCTTTCGGTGATGCGGACACTTGGCATCTTGGATCAATCCGGAATGACGGCTCCGGAACGGGAATGGTTTCTCGGTTTCGGCACGATTTTTGAAAAAACCGGCGCGTGAGATAGGCGGGACGAAGCGTCCCTGCATCGCTGTGGCGGCGGTCCGCACACGCTCCTGGCGCATCCCATGCGAGGCGCCCCCTGATTCCTTAATCATAACCATAGGAATAGGTTACAATCTAACGCCTCGTGGCTGCGGCCGCGTCAGACGCGGGGCGCACCGCGCGGGAGTCTCGGGCCCGGCCCTCGCCTGCCGAATCGGTCAGCCGCGATGGGCGCGCACTCCGGGAGGACCGCGGTGGGGCCTAACGGTGGCCGGCTGCCCCCGCAGGTAGGGACGCCCGGGCGCGCCGACGGCAAAAAACCCCGGGGACGGAAAGTAATAATAGGGTGACGGAGTGCTGTCGTACGCGGCCGCGGGCTGCGCGGTCTCATCGGGATAATACGGCGCAGCGGGCGCCTGCACGACAACGTTGACCACGACCGGCGGAGCCGCGGGTTCGGCGGCGACAGCGGTGTCGGTCGCGGGTGCGAAGAGAAGGCGGTTCAGCCGCCTGTTTGAATCCGGCCCCAGGAGGTCGGCGATCCTCCGGTCATCGTCGGCGATCGCGAGGGCGACGGCGCGTTGCGTCTCCTCCGATCCCTCGGCAAACCCCTCACGCACCGCGGCGTCCTGGGCGTCGAGGAAGGCCTCAATCCGGTCCGCCAGCAGGTCCTCGAGCCGGGACGCGGTCGCCACCGGAAGGTTCAACTGCGCGAGTACGTCCCTGTACTGGCCGACGATGACGCGGCGCTCGTCGGCGCGAAGGACGGCGGCATCGTAGTCGGCCGAGCGAAGCGGGACTTCCCGGGTGGCCGTCGCCGGAAATGCCGGGGCGCCCAGGCGCTGGCCGGACGCCCCCGTCACGGCGAGGGAAAGGTCAGCGATTCGCTCCCGGCTGTCCTCAAGGGCGGCGCCCTGCTGGGACACCTGCTCGCGGAGTCCGGCGATTTGCGAGCGCTGCCACAGGAAGACGCTGGCGCCTCCCACTACCAGAGTTGCGATCAATGCCGCGGCCGTGCGCACAAGAGAAGAGTACGGGGACTTTCCGGCGGGTCAAGTCATCGGGCCACGCCGGGAGCCAGGCGCGGGGCCGGCAATGCGGTTCACGTCGTGAACTCCCGGTGGAACTGCTCGTCCTGCCTGATTCTCTCGAGGAGCTGGTCGGAGAGGAGCGCATTCTGCCTGATCGTCTTCTGCAGGGCGGTGCGGGACCTGAGCGACCTGATCGGGCTCCTGCCAAGCAGGTAATCCGACAGCCGGGCCGCGGCCCTCCTTATCGGCGGCAGGCTTCTCCGCGCCTCCGCCAGGTGCTGCAGGTCCGCCCTCGAGACCTTGGCGCTTCGAAATCCGGCGCCATGATGGTACACGGCGCCGCCATAGACGCCGAACCAGACGGGGTGCAGATCGCGGCGATTGCTCCGGAGCAGCGGAAACCACTCGATTTTCCGGGCCTCGAGCAGCCCCAGCAGGTTGCCGCCCACGTCGGTCGTGGGATTGCCCGCGCTGTCCTTCCAGGAATATCCCTCCCTCCAGTCGCCGCCGATCGACTTCCAGAAGCCCACGGTCGTGGCGCAGAAGCAGGGGTGGGGCTGCCTGTCCCCGTTGTTCTCAAGCCTCTGGACGGCGACCAGCGGATGGGTTTCAAGGCTCCTGCGCACAAGGGACATGATGTCGCCGATGGGAAACGCATCGCCGTCCAGGAACATCAGGACGTCGCTGTCGGCGCATTGGGACCCTGCAATGACATCCGCGAGGATGTTCAGCTTGAGCGCATGCTCCCTTATCGGCTCGCTGGAGGCGTAGAAGAACTTGCTCCCCTGGGCCTCCGGAATCTCATTCAGGAACGCATACACCCGGAAGGGCTCGGACATATGCCTGCTCAGGTACCCGAGCTGGATGTCGATCCAGCAGTCATTCTGCCAATGTACCGTGGCGATGTGGACCATCGTGGTCTTCGGGGGATTGTGGGCTAGGCGGCTCCCGGGCTACTGCGCCCGGCCGGTCTTGTCCATGCCGGACGCAGGGCGAGTGAGGGAGGTTGCGCCCGTGGCGGCGATTTTTTTTCGGACAAGTTGGATGAGATTCGGCAAAACCTTCGCCGTCCCCGAGCGTCATACCTTGACCCGCGTGCCGCAACCGACCTCGCCCGTTCACAAGCTCGTCATCACCGGCACCGGCCGGACGGGGACGACCTTTCTCGTGCAAATCCTGACGGAGCTGGGCCTCGACACGGGCTACACCCAGGCGAAATTGAGCGACGATTACTTTGAGCACTGCTCGGCGGGGCTGGAGCGCGACATGCTTGCCGAGGATTCGCCCTACGTCGTGAAGAACCCCGCCTTCTGCCAGACGCTGCCCGCGCTTCTCGCCACGGGCCGTTTCGCCGTGGACCACGTGCTCGTGCCCATCCGCGACCTCGATGACGCGGCCCAGAGCCGGATTCGGATCGGCGGGCAGGACGGAGACGTGCCGGGAGGCCTGATGGGAACGTCGGATCCGGCGGCGCAGAAGGGCGTCCTTGCGGAGAGATTCCATCGTCTCATGCACACCCTGGCCGCGAACGACATCCCGTGCACGCTGCTGCATTTTCCGCGCTTTGTGCTGGATGCGGACTACGCCTGGTCGAAGCTGCGCTTCCTGACCCCGGGCCTCGAACGCGGGGCTTTTGACGAGGCCTTCCAAAGGGTGGCCCACCCGGAGCTCATTCACCAGTTTGCCGGCCCGTCCGATGGTGAACCCGGCCACGCGGCCGGCCAGTTCCTTCGGGCCCACCAGCGCAAGCGCGTGCGCAGGCGCGCAAAGCGCCTTCTCGCGGCTGTCGCGATCATCGCCGCCGCGGTGCTGGCCGCGCGCCTCTACGCGACCCACGAGAGGCAGGCGGCGCAGGCCGCGCAGGCAAGCCAGCCCTAGCAGGTCGCTGAAAAGCAGTTAGAGGATCAACAGCCCGAAAACGTCGGGCAAGTCATTGGCGATGCGTTTCCAACCGTTCGATCCCTCTCTCGACAACCAGAGATTTCCGCATTGAGCGACGACGGCGGCTCGTCCACAGCCGGCGGCGATCTTGGCTGTATCAACCTTGCCATCCATCCATTGGGGCAATCCATCGCGCACGTGTTCGACGCGTTTGCCACCGATCCGCCATCGCCAGACCTGCGAGCGTTTTGCAAATGGACCATCCTGGAGGCTGAAGAGCACTTCGTCCTGAAGAACGGCAACTGCCAGAGAATCTGTCAGCTCGAGGCCTTCGGAGAGTACATTCCAGCTCCGGCCGCCGTCTTGGCTCACGCACAAACCGATCGCGGTGGCGGCGGCCACGATGTCCTTAAGGGACGGGTGCGCGCGAACATCGTGGACATCGAAGGCAATGGGAATGGTCGACGTCCACGTTTCTCCTCCATCCAACGAGAGGGGTATTCCACCGACATGAACCGCTGCCAGGACCGCGGAGCCGTCGGCGGTCGCAGTTAAGGCTCGAATGCTCAAGGGTGGACCGCTGGCGAACCACTCGCTGCGTCCCGGAACATTGTCCAAACCCCTCAGGCGTTCCGCCTGTCCGCCCGCAGGAATTCGCACAATTGCGGCTTCCTCCATCCCTCCGCCAAACAGAGTGCCACCGATGGACGTGATTGACTGCAGGCGCATACCGGCCGTCGCCACCCTCGACCATGCACCGCTGACATTGCGTCGCCAAATCTCCTGTCCATCGATCACGGCCACGCACGTGCCGCCCGTCTCAGGTGTCACCGCCCAAACGTGGCGGCCAGCGAGTTCGGACTCGCCCTCACCAGCGGCGGTGAACGCTCGAAATCCGGACGAAGTGGCGACAAGAACGACAGGCATCCGTGGCTTTCTTCACCTTGGCCGTCGACTTTGCAAGGGAGTGATTTGTCGCTTTCGCAGCCCTTCGCGGCTGCGAACTCGATCAGCGGCGATGAATCCTCGGCACCAGCGCCGGCGTGGCCGGCCAGCCCCTTTCGCGTCAGCCCGCGCGCGAAAGCACCGTGCGCACCGCGCCGTAGACCTCGTCGACCGTCAGCCTGCGGACGCAGTGGTTGCGATAGGAGTCAGCCGGAACGCACGCCTCGGGAGAGCCGCACGGCGCGCACGGCATCGGGGGCACGAGAAGCGCGTGGCCCTGGCCCGCGGGGCGGAAAAGGACCGGATTCTGGGAGCCGTAGAGGGCGATCACCGGCGTCCCCACAGCCGCCGCCACGTGCATGGGCCCGCTGTCATGGCAGAGGAGCGCCGAGCTGGCCCGCGCGAGCGCCGCGAAGCGGGGCAGGGAAGGGGCGTCGTCGAGGACGAGCACGTGGGTTTTGACCAGGCCGCGGATCTCCGCCAGGAGCGGGCCCTCCGCGGGCCCCCCGGCGAGCACGACCTGCGCGCCGTCCCGGTCCTGGACGCGGTCGCAGACGGCCGCAAAACGGTCCGCCGGCCAGAGCCTCCACGGGCTCCTGCTGCCGGGGTGGACCAGGAGGGTCTTCCCCTGGGCTCCCACGAAACGCCGCCAGTCGGCGACGTCGGGCTCGCGCGCGACAAGGCGGATCTCGCGGCTCGCGACGGGGACGCCGGCCGGACCCAGGGCCTTCAGGTAATACTCGCTGATGGGCCGGGCCTCGTGCTCCTCGGCCGGATCGTGCGCCACGTGCGTGTACAGGGCCCGCAGCTTGAGCGGGTGCGCGCCGTGGTGGAGCGCGACCCGCAAGGGCGCCCCGCTCAGCCGGGAGATGAGCGCGGTCCTCTCCGTGTTGTCGATGTCGAAGACATGCGTGTAGGCCGCCCTGCGCAGGCGAGCGATGAAGCCGGGCCATGCGAGCGCGCCCCCGGGGGGCGCCATCACGTCGTCGACGTCCGGGTTGAGGGCGAGGATCCCGGAGTAGGAGGGCTCGACCAGCGCCGCGATGCGCGCCCCCGGCCAGTGGATGCGGAGGTTGCGGAAGAGGGAACCCAGCAAGACCACGTCCCCCAGGTAGCGCCGCCTGATGACGAGAATCCTCGGGTTTTGCGGCATGGGGCGGCGCGCGGGGTCCCCTAGACGGCCTCGGTCCTCTGGCGGTCGTACAGCGCGCGGTAGAGTTCGTTGGCCGAGTAGAGCTGCGCGTGGTCGCCGCGCGCGACGATGGAGCCCCGGTCGAAGACGAGGATCAGGGAGGCGTCGCGGATCGTGCTGAACCGGTGCGCGATGATGAGCACGGTCTTGCCGACGACGAGCTTCCGCAGCGCGTCCTGGATCATCTGCTCGCTCTGCGAGTCGAGCGCCGAGGTGGCCTCGTCCAGGATCAGGATAGGCGCGTTCCTCAGGAACGCCCGCGCCACCGCGAGGCGCTGTTTCTGGCCGCCCGAGAGCCTGGCCCCGCGCTCGCCGACGATCGTCTCGTAGCCCTGCGGAAACGCCTGGATGAACTCGTCGGCGTGCGCGTTGCGGGCCGCGGCCCTCACCTCGTCGGCGGAGGCGTCGAGCCGGCCGAGAAGCAGGTTGTTGTGCACGGTGTCGTTGAAGAGGACGGGATCCTGGGAGACGAGGGCGATGTTCCTGCGCAGGTCGGAGAGCCTCATCCGGCGGATGTCGATGCCGTCGATCGCGACGCGGCCCGAGTCGACGTCGAAGAACCGCGGCACGAGGTTTGCAAACGTGGTCTTGCCGGCGCCGCTGGGGCCGACGAGCGCGCAGACGGTTCCCGCGGGAATCTCGGCCACGACGTCCCCGAGCACGGGCTCGTTGGCCTTGTAGGCGAAGGTCACCCCCTCGAACGAAATGTCCCCGCGCAGGCGCCCGACAGCGGCGGGCTCGGCCGGGTCGCTGATCGTCACCGGCTCGTTGAACACGACCTCGAGGCGGTTGAGCGCCGCCTCCCCCCGCTTCAGCTCGTTGTTGATGGCCCCGAGCTTCTTGATCGGGTCGTAGCTGATGTAGACCGCGGTGATGATGGAGAGGAAGTCCTCAAGCTTAACATTTCCTCGGTAGGCGTAGACGAACACGACCGCCATGCCGAAGGCCGACAATATCTCGATCGCCGGGGTCAGGGCCTGGGCGTACTTGGCGACCTTTATCTGCACGGCGATAAGCGCCGTGGTCTCCTTCGCGAACGCGCGGGCCTGGCGGTCCTCGAGGCCGAACGCGCGTACCTCCTTGGCCGCGCCCAGGTTTTCGCTCAGGCTGTTCGTCACCGACCCCAGCTGCGTCTGCATCTGGTAGGCGCGCTTGACGAGCTTCTTGCCGACATAGCGCACGGGAAAGACGCACAGGGGCACGATCGCCAGGCTGGCGAACATGACGCCGACGCCCTTCTGCTGGGAGGTGATCCAGATGACGTACCCGAGCGCGAAGATGAGCGTTGCCGGCTGCTTCATCCCGTCGTTCGCGACGGTCGTGAGGGTGTTCTGGAGCTGGTTGGTGTCGGCGAGGCCGCGCGAGATGAGGTCTCCCGTGGTCTGGTTCTGGAGGAAGGAAAGCGGAAGGAGCTGGAGCTTCCGGAAGTAGCTCAGCCGGATCGCCTCGAGGATCCGCACACCGGCGACCTGGATCAGGTAGCTGTTCAGGTAGCCCGTGACCCCGCGGACCGTGAACACGATCGGCAGCCACATGGCGACCGCGAGAATCTGCCACCCCGGCAGCGGGGGGGACTTCGAGTCGAAAACGCGCGGGAAGATGTAGTGCTGCATCAGCGGCAGCCCCGCGCCCGTCGCCGCCCCGTAGATCAGCCCGCACGCGATGGCGCCGATCAGCGTGCGGCGCACCAGCCTGAGGTAGGGGAGGTAGGGCTTGAAACGGCTCAGCATGGTTGGTGGGCGTCAATCCCTCGACGCCCGCACGTCCAGGGCGTCGCGCAGGCCGTCGCCGAGGAAATTGAGGGAGAAGAGGGTCATGGAAAAAAGGGCGCCCGGGAAGACAAGCAGCCACCAGAACTCCTCCATCTTCTCGGAGCCGTCCTTTATCAGGACGCCCCAGGAGCTCATCGGCGCCTGGACCCCCAGGCCGAGGAAGCTCAGGAACGCCTCGAGGAGCATGACGGCCGGAATCGTGAGCGTCGTGTAGACGATCACGGGGCCAAGGACATTAGGAATCACGTGCCTGAATATGATCCTGCGGCGCCCCAGGCCGAGGGCGCGCGCAGCCTCGATGAACTCCATGCGCTTTATGGACATCACCTGGCCCCGAACGATACGCGCCATCGTGAGCCACTCGACGGCGCCTATCGCGAAGAAGAGCAGGAAGATGTTCCTGCCGAAGAACACCATGAGCAGGATGACGAAGATGGCGAAGGGGAGCGCGTAGAGGATGTCGACGATCCGCATCATGACCGCGTCGGTCTTGCCCCCGAGGAAGCCCGCGATGGCGCCATAGGTCACCCCTATCGCGAGCGCGACGAAGGTCGCCACGAGGCCCACCATGATCGAGATGCGCCCGCCGTAGAGCGTGCGCGCAAGCAGGTCCCGCCCGAGCGTGTCCGTTCCGAGCCAGTGCGCCGCCGACGGCGGCACGGCGCCCAGGTCGAGGTTCTGCTCCTCGTACGACTGGGAGAACACGGGGCCCGCGGCGCACGCGAGGGCCAGCACCGCCAGGAGGATCGCCCCCGCCAGCGCCATCCGGTTCTTGCGCAGCCGGTGCCACGCGTCGCTCCAGGGCGAGTGCCCGCGCTCCATGTCCACGGTGCTCATTCGAATTTCAACCTTGGGTTGAGCCAAACCAGCGCGATGTCGACCACCAGGTTCATCCCGATGATGAAGCCCGCGTAGAGGATGACCGTCCCCAGGACGAGCGTGTAGTCCCGGTTGGTTGCGGAGTTGATGAACTCCCGCCCGATCCCGGGGATCTGGAAGATGGTCTCGATCACGAACGAGCCCGTGACGATCCCGGCTATCGCCGGCCCGAGGAACGAAACGACCGGGGTCAAGCCGCCGCGCAGCGCGTGCTTGAGCACGACCCGCGTCTCGCTCGCCCCCTTGGCGCGCGCCGTGCGGATGTAGTCCTGGCTCAGCACCTCGAGCATGCCGCCGCGCGTGAGCCGGGCGACATAAGCCGCGTAGACCGAGCCCAGCGTGATGCTCGGCAGCACCCAGTCCATCGGCCCGAACCAGCCCGAGGCGTTGAACTGCCCGAAATGGATGGCGAACACGAGGATCAGCAGGGGCCCGAGGACGAAGGTCGGGACGCAGATCCCGACCATGGCGACCGACGAGCAGACGTAGTCGATCCAGCTGTTGCGCTTAACGGCCGCGAGCACCCCCAGCGGGAGGCCGACCCCGAGGGCGACCGCGAGCGACACGAGCCCGAGTTCCATGGAGACGGGGAGCTTGTCGGCGATGATCTCGTTGACCGAGCGGGTGGGGTACTTGAAGGAGGGGCCCAGGTCCCCGCGCAACAGGCTCCACGCGTAGTCGAGGTACTGGCGGTAGAGCGGCTTGTTCATCCCGTAGTGGGCCTCCAGGTTCCTCAGGATCTCGGGCGTGACGGCCTTCTCGGCGGTGAAGGGCCCTCCCGGCACGAAGCGGATCATGAAGAAGGTGGCCGTGATGATGACCCAGATCACGGGGATCGTCTGGAGCAGGCGCTGGACGACGAATCGGATCATGCTTCGGCCGGTCGTCCGGGTTGAGGCTCGCGGGCCGGCGTGTCCGCGGGCCGGCCGGACGGTTCACGCCATGTGGTCGGGCGGGCGATGGGCCGCCGCGCCGGGGATTCGGGATTGCGCACGACGACAATCCTGTCCGGCGGCGTCAATGCGGCGCCCCTGCCATCATCTGGTCCCGACGCGACTTGAACTCGCAGCCGGGCTTCCATTCGGGCCAGGTGTCGCCCTGGGCGATCCGCAGGCCCATCTGGGCGAGCAGGGCCGCGTCCTGCGCCGCGCCCCTGAGGTCCCACCACGGTTTGATCTCGTCGCTTACCTTGTGGTAGTCGTTGGCGACGTAATAATCGCGGCGCATCCGTCCGTAGTCCGCCGGCTTCCCTATGATATCGAGCCCCGCGTTCGTGTAGAACGCGGGAACCCCGACCTTCGCGAACTCAAAGTGGTCGGACCGGTAGAAATGGCCCTTCTCCGGGTCGGTCTCCGGCACCAGCACGCGGCCCTCCTCCCTGAGGAGTTGGGCCGCCACGTCATCCAGCGTCGAATTGCCATAGCCGACGACCTCGATGTCGCGCGAGGGCCCCGCGCACTGCATTCCGTCTATGTTGATGTCGGCGAGGGTCTTCGTGAGCGGGTAGAGGGGATGCTGCGCGTAGTACTCCGAACCGAGCAGGCCCTGCTCCTCCGCCGTGACGGTGAGGAAAAGGATGCTGCGGCGCGGGCGCTCCCCGGCGGGCAGGGCGGCGAGCTCCCTCGCGATCTCCAGGACCCCGGCGCACCCCATCGCGTTGTCGGCGGCCCCGTTGTAGATCTGGTCGCCCTTCAGGCGCGGATTGCGCCCGAGGTGGTCCCAATGGGCCGAATAGATGACGTACTCGTCGCGCCGCGCCGGATCGGAGCCCTCGATCCTCGCCAGCACGTTTCGCGAGGCGAGCGGGCGTATCTTGTTGGAGATCGAGAAGGTGGCCTTCGCGTTGAAGTCGACCGGGCGGAAATCCTTCCGGACCGCCGAGGCCTTGAGCGTGTCGAAGTCGAGTCCCGCGGCGCTAAAGAGGCTCTTCGCGAAGTCGAGCGTCAGCCATCCCTCGACCGCGACCCGGTTCGCGTTTCCGTCCGGTGTCTCCAGGGAAAAATTCTCGCGGCCCCAGCTTCCGGCGACAACCGCGAAGGGATAGCCCGCGGGCCCGGTCTCATGGACGATGAGGCAGGCCGCGGCGCCCTTGGCGGACGCCTCCTCGTACTTGTACGTCCAGCGGCCGTAGTAGGTCATGGCCTTCCCCTTGAACATCTTCTCGTCGAGCTTCGTCGGGTCGTTCGGGTCGGGGACCGGCGGATCGTTGATCAGCATGATCACGGTCTTGCCGCGCACGTCGACGCCCTTGAAATCATCCCAGCCGTACTCCGGCGCGACGACGCCGTACCCGACAAAGACGATCTCGCTGTCCTTCACGTCGACCGTGGGAACGACGTGTCGGGAGACGGCGATGTACTCGTTGAGCACGGCCGGCGTGAGCGTCTTGCCGCCGACGGCAAACGAGGTGGTCGCGGTCGAGACGATCCCGACCAGCGGGACTTTCTGGATGTATGTCCCGTCGGGGTTTCCGGGAAGCAGGCCCAGCTTCGAGAACTCCTGCGTCAGGTAGTTGACGGAGAGCTCCTCCCCCGCGCTTCCCGGGGCCCGTCCCTCGTACCCGTCGGACGAGAGGACCTTGACGTGCTCGAGCATCCGGTCCGCCGTGGCCTGATCCGGATCCTGCGGGGCGGTTTGGGCGGCCGCCGTGGCTCCGGCGGCCAGCGCGAGGGCCAGCTTGATGGGAATTCGCATCGGCAGAGCGTGCCCGGTGCCGCGGAAAATGGCAATCCCGCCTTGGCGCGGCATCGAAGTTTGACTGGCCGGGAAGGGACGTGGCAGTTTGGGCGCGGTCCCGGATGCGGGGGCCGACGATGCCGATCTACGAATTCTACTGCCCGGACAACCACCGGATATACCAGTTCTATGCGAAAACCCTGGCGCAGGGAAGGGCCGTGCCCCGCTGCCCGGACAACCGGGGGTTCCGTATGCGCAAGCTCCTGTCCGCATTCGCGGTCGTCGGCTCCGGCCAGAAAAAGGGGATGGGGACCGCGGAAGGCCCGGGGAGGGACGGGCCGGCCGGCCCCGCCCCCGACGGGCGCATGGAGGCGGCCATGGGCGAGATGGAGCGGGAATTCTCGGGAGTGGACGAGAACGACCCGAGGGCGATGGGCCGGATGATGCGCCGGATGGCCGACCTGACGGGCGAGAAGATCGGCGGGGAGATGGAGGAGGTCGTGCGCAAGCTGGAGGAGGGTGCGGACCCCGACTCGCTCGAGGACCAGCTGGGGGCCGACCCGGGCGACGGCGGCGAGGACGGGCCCCCCGCGGCCGCCGCCGGGGCGAGGCACCGTTTTCGCGCCCGCCGGGGCGCCCCGGTGCGCGATCCCAGGCTTTACGACTACCCGTGAGCGGTCATCCGGCCGAGCTCATCTCCAGGATCGAGGCAGCGAGGAGCGCGGTGCTGGCGGAGACGGGCCTCCTCCACCGCGAGTTCGGCAGGGCCGAGAGCCGCTGGAAGGGCGACGGCTCGCGCGTGACCGCGGTCGACATCGCGATCTCGGAGAACATCTCCAGGTCGCTGCGATCGAAATTCGCGGGCGACCAGCTGTTCAGCGAGGAGCTCGGCGACCAGGAGCCCGTACCGGTGACCTCGCGGTTCGGCTGGGTGCTGGATCCGATCGACGGGACCAACAATTTCGCCCTCGGGATCCCGCACTGCGCGATCTCGCTCGCCCTGATCGAGCGCGGCGAACCCGTTTACGGCGTCGTCTACGATTTCAGCCGGCGCGTCCTGATGCACGGCGGGCCCGGCTTCGGCATGTTCGACGGGGAGCGCCCCGCCCGGGTCCTGGAGGGGGAGCCCGACAGGGAGACGCTGATCGGGTTTGCCAGCCCCTATGACAAGACGCTGATGCCGGCGGCCGACGCCGTGCTGTCGCAGTTCAAGATCCGCGGGCTGGGGAGCGCGACGCTGCACCTGGCGTACGTCGCCGCCGGGCTTTTCGGGGGGGTCGTCGACTTCAACGTGAAGATCTGGGACCTCGCCGCGGCGATCCCGCTGTGCAGGGCCGCCGGCGGGAAGGTCGTCTTCATGAACGGCGAACAGCTGCCCATGACCGTGTTCGACCTGAAGATGGCGCGGATCGTCTATGCGGCGGGCGCGCCCGCCATGGCCGACAGGCTGGCCGCGCTGCTCGCCACGCGATAGGCGCGCGGGCCGGATGGGGCCTATTGGCGGTAGACGCCGCCGCCCTTCATGACGAAACTCACGTGCCTAACGAGCGAGATGTCGGCGAGGAGGTCGCCCGGTACCGCGGTCAGGTCGGCAAACTTGCCCGGCTCAACCGTCCCGATGTCCTTCTCGACGCCGATCAGGCTGGCGGCGTTGCGGGTCGCCGTCTGGATCGCCTCCATGGGCGACATTCCGTCCGCGACCATGAACACAAACTCCTGCGCGTTGTCGCCGTGGCCGCTGACCCCGGTGTCGGTGCCGAAGGCGATCTTGAGCCCCGCCTTGTGCGCCCGGGCGAACGTCCCGTCCAGAAGCGGGCCGATCGTCAGCGCCTTGGGGCGCACGAGCTCCGGGAAATACCCGTGAATCTTGGCTTTCTCGTAGACCCAGTGGCCGGCGGATAGCGTGGGCACGTACCACGTGCCGTGCTCCTTCATGAGCGCGATGTCGTCGGCGTCCATGTAGGTGCCATGCTCGATGGAGTCGACCCCGGCGCGGACGGACCGGCGGACGGCCTCCGCGCCGTGGGCGTGCACGGCGACCTTAAGTCCGTACTCGTGCGCCGTCGTGACGATCGCCTTGATCTCATCCTCGTCCATCTGGGGATTGTCCCCGCTCGTCTCGACGCTGAGGACGCCGCCCGAGGCCATGATCTTTATCAGGTCGACCCCTTCCTTGTAATGCTGGCGCACGGCCTGGCGCGCCTGGTCCGGGCCGTTGATCACCCCGTCCATCGGGCCCGGGTTCCCCATGACCTTCTCGCTGAATCCGTCCGTCGGGTCCGCGTGGCCGCCCGTCGTGCCGATGGCCTTGCCCGCCGTGTAGATTCGGGGGCCTATCGCCTCGCCCCGGGCGATTGCCTTCCTGAGGGCGATCGTCGAGTTGAAGCTGTCGCCAAGGTTGCGCACGGTCGTGAAGCCGGCGAGAAGCGTCAGCTTTGCGTTGTACGCGGCCCGGAGCGCATAGTCGCCGGGATTGAGGTACACATGCTCGGTGAACGCCTGCGGGGAAAGCACGATGTCCAGGTGGACATGGCAGTCGATCCAGCCTGGGGTGAGCGTCGCCTGCGTCAGGTCGATCACCTGGTCCCCCGCCAGGGCGGGCGTGTAGCCGTTGTCGACGGAGGCTATCCTCTCGCCATCCACAACGACCGTCATCTGGTGCCTCGGCGCGTCCCCGACCCCGTCGATCAGCGTTCCGGCATGGACCAGAGTGCGGGCGGGGCAGGGGGCGGCGGCGAAAACGACGGACGCAAGGGCCGCGAGGAGCGCAGGACGGCGGTTGCTCATGGGCCGGTTTCTAGACCAAGCGGGCCGCCCTGCAACCCCGCAGTTTGCGGGCCGCCGCCGTCCGCGCCCCCGGGAGGGTCAAACCAGGTACTGCTTTAGGGGAACGGGATCGAAGACCTTCGTCGAGGGCAGGAGCGCCGCGAGCTGCTGCGCAAACCAGGCCCGCGCCGGCGGGTCGCCGTGGGTGAGCACGATGCTCCGCGCCCCGGTCTGGACGGCGAACTGGAGGAGCTCCTCGCGGTCGGCGTGGCCGCTCAGCTCGAACCGCTCGACCCGCGCCTTGATCTTCGTCTTCACGTGCGCCGTCTCGAACAGGAACGTGTCGCCGGGCTTTGACGCGAGGAGGCGCCCGCCCGGGGTGTCGGGATCGCAGTACCCGACAAACCCGATCGTGTTGCCCGCGTTGCCCAGAAGGCCCGAGGCGAGGGTGTAGCTCGGCGTCCGCTCGACGAGCATCCCGGAGCTTATGATGTAAAGGGCGTTCTGCTTCGGGTCCTCGCCCGGCTTGAGGGCGCGGGGAAGCGGGCGCATCTTCAGCTCCTTGACGATCCCGCGGTTGAACTGGATGTGCTTTGTCTTGCGGCTGATCTCGTCAAAATAGTCGACCAGGTCCATGCCCAGGCCCGAGCCGTAGATCGGGCAGTCCACAAGCCTCCGGAACTTCCGGGCGTCGTGGACGATCGTGAGGATCTCCTGCATGCGGCCGAGGGCGAACACGGGGATGAGGAAGGAGCCGCCGCGCTTGATCGTGTCGTTTATGGACTCGATCAGGCGCGCCATCTCCGCCCCGCGCGTCTTCTCGGGATGGCGCTCCGTCAGGCCGCGGGTGGTCTCGGTGACGAGCGTGTCGAAGTGGCCCGCCGGGAACTTGGCGCCGGGAAGGGTGCGCTGGTTCTCGAACAGGACGTCGCCCGTGAAGAATATCGCGCGGTGCTTGTGGCGGATCTCGACGGCCGCGGCCCCGGCCACGTGGCCCGCTGGGTGCAGGACGACCTCGACCTCGTCGCGCATCCCCCGGAATTTCTTCACCTGCCCGAACGGCACCCCGGTCAGGCGCCTGGAGATGCGGTCGATGTCCTCGTGCGTGAAAAGCGGGTAATCCGGAATGTCCTCCTCGTCGCGCTGGCGCAGCATGACGTTAGCCGAGTTGTGGAGCATGCGCTCGATCAGCATCCGGCTCGACGTCGTCATGATGACCGCGGCATTCGGGTGCTCCCGCATCGTGACCGGCAGGCTCCCGATATGGTCGAGGTGGCAGTGGGTGATGATGATCAGGTCCAGGTTGATCCCCCTGAGCGGCGCATGGTCCGGGGCGGCCCGGCGCCCGACCTTCTTCGGGTGCAGGCCCGAGTCGATCAGGATGTTGAGATCGCCCAGCTGCACGAACAGCGAATTGGCGCCGATGCCGCCATCGCGGTTCAGATCAGTGAGCTTCATGAGTTGCCGATACCTTGCAGGGTGTGGACAAACAATTCAAGCGCCGGTCGCCCGGCAGCCTGGGACGCCTCAGCACGCGGGCACGACAAGGTCGAAGGGCGGCAGGAGCACGTGCACCTTGGCGCCGGACTCATCCACGCCGTGGAAGCACCCCTGCACCCGGGCGTTGCAGCCTGTGACGTGGTGGCTGTTGTATGAAAACTCCTCGCCCGGCGCGAGCCGCGGCGTCTCGCCGACGATCTTGTCGCCCTCGATCACCTGCCGGGAGCCGTCATCATGCTCGATCACCCACTTGCGGCCCAGGAGCGCGACCGACCTGTCGGATGCGTTCCGGATCGTGATGTAGTAGACGAAAGCATGCGGCTTATCCTCGGGCAGGCTGACGCCGCCATGGTGGTAGACCAGCTTGTCGAGCCGGGCGGTAAGGCCGGGGATTTCTTGTGAGGAGCCGCAGGACACAACCTTAACAAGACCCCGCTTCCGGCGCACCGCAAGCGGCTTTCCGCTTGATGCGCGGCGCGCGGAGCCGCACAAACGCGCGTTCAACGATGAAACTCGCCCTCCTATCGGTCAGCGACAAGCGCGGCCTGGCCGAATTCGCGGCGTCGCTTGTCCGGGACCATGGCTACAGGCTCCTCTCCACCGGGGGCACGGCCAAGGCGCTCCTGGACGCGGGGCTGCCCGTTACGGAAGTCGGGCGGCACACCGGATTTCCGGAGATCATGGAGGGGCGCGTGAAAACCCTCCATCCCAAGATTCACGGCGGTCTGCTCTGCCGGCGCGACAATCCGGGAGACCTTGCGCAGGCCGCGGAGAACGGGATCGAGCTGATCGACCTCGTCGCCGTCAACCTGTACCCGTTCGAGCAGACGGTGGCAAAGCCCGGCGTCGAGCTCGGCGAGGCCATCGAGAACATAGACATCGGGGGCCCGTCGATCCTCAGGAGCGCGGCCAAGAACCACGCGAGCGTCACGGTCGTCTGCGATCCCTCCGACTACCCCGAGGTCCTCTCGGCCCTGGCGGGCGATCCCGGCGCGCTCGCGGCGCTGCGCCGCGGGCTCGCCCTGAAGGCGTTCCAGCGCACGGCGGCCTACGACGGCGCGATCGCGCGCTATCTCGAGTCGCAGGCGGCCGGGCCCGACCTCGAGGCCCTCGCGGGATTCACCCCGCGCCTGAGCCTGTCGCTGGCCAAGGCGCAGTCGCTGCGGTACGGTGAGAATCCGCACCAGAAGGCGGCCCTTTACGGCACGTTTCACGAGCACTACCAGCAGCTCCAGGGAAAGGAGCTGAGCTACAACAATATCCTGGATATCAGCGCCGCCACCTACCTCATCGGCGAATTCGAGCGCCCGACGGTCGCGATCCTGAAGCATTCCAACCCATGCGGCCTCGCCAGCGCGGAGACGCTTTCCGAGGCCTGGGAGGGCGCCTATGCGACCGACCGCCAGGCACCCTACGGCGGCATCATCATCGTCAACCGGACGATGGAAGGCGCGCTCGCGGCCTCGATCTCCGAAATCTTCACCGAGGTCATCATCGCGCCGCGGTTCTCGGCCGAGGCGCTCGCCATCCTGGAGAGGAAGAAGAACCTGCGGCTGATGGTGGCGAAGGAGGGCATGGGCGCGGACGCGCTCCAGGAGATGCGCTCGGTCGTCGGGGGCGTTCTTGTCCAGGACCGCGACCGGTCCCACGACAACCCCTCGCGCTTCAGGGTCGTCACCAGGCGCCAGCCCGAGCCGCAGGAATGGGACGCGATGATCTTCGGCTGGAAGGTCTGCAAGCACGTCAAGTCGAACGCGATCGTCTACTGCCGGGGTGAGCGGACGCTCGGGATAGGCGCGGGCCAGATGTCGCGCATCGACAGCTCGCGCATCGCCGTCTGGAAGGCGGGGCAGGCGGGGCTTGACCTCAAGGGCTCCGCCGTCGCGAGCGAGGCGCTCTTTCCCTTCGCGGACGGCCTCGTCGCGGCAGCGGACGCGGGCGCCACGGCGGCCATCCAGCCCGGGGGCTCCGTCCGCGACGACGAGGTCATCAGGGCGGCCGACGAGCGCGGCATCACCATGGTGTTCACCGGGATCCGGCATTTCCGGCACTGACGGATGCGCGCCCCTCCGGTTCGGGATTGGCAGGAATGAGCGCATGCCGCAAGGTGGGAGGATGTTCGACGCCCTTGAAAAACTGAAGGAGTTCATCCGCTTCCCAAGCGTCTCGACCGACTCGAAGTTCAAGGAGGGGATGGGAGGCGCCCAGAAATTCGTCTCCGGCCTCCTCGGGTCCATGGGATTCGACGTCGAGGTGGTCAAGACGGACGTCCATCCGATCATCCTGGCGAGCCGGGGGGGCGACCCGGGCTGGCCCCACGTCGTCATCTACGGCCACTACGATGTCCAGCCGGCGGACCCCCTCAGTCTCTGGAAGACGCCGCCCTTCGAGCCGACGATCATCGGAAACCGCATCTATGGCCGCGGCGCAGCCGACAACAAGGGACCGCTCATGACCAACATCGCGGCGGTCGCCCAGCTTCTGGAGGAGAACCCCAAGCTTCCGCTGCGGATCACCTTTCTCATCGAGGGCGAGGAGGAAATGGGCAGCCCGAGCTTCCCCGCGTTCCTCGCGACGCATGCCGGCCGCCTGAAGCAGGCGGATTTCGTCTACCTGTCCGACACCGCGCTTCCGAACGAGAACCAGGTCGTGGTGACGTGCGGGCTTCGCGGCCTTGCGCTTCTGGATGTCCACGTGACGGGCGCCAGGGTCGACCTTCACTCGGGGCTTCACGGCGGCGTCCTTCGCAACCCCATCCAGGGGCTCGCGGAGATATGCGCGACGCTCCACTCGCCCGACGGAAGGGTCAACCTGCCCGGGTTCTACGATGACGTGCTCGACGTCGAGCCGTGGGAGCGGCAGGAGCTCGCAAAGCTCGAGGGCGACGGCAAGGCCTACATGGACTTCCTTGGGATCGACGCCTTCTACACGCCGCCCGGGTACTCGCCATTCGAGGCGATCCGATTTCAGCCGACCCTGGAGTTCAACGGCATCGGCGGAGGCTACCAGGGCGAGGGGACGAAGACCGTGATACCGAGCAAGGCATTCGTCAAAATCAGCTGCCGGCTCGTGCCGAACCAGGAGCCGGAGAAGATCAAGCGGATCGTCATGGATGCCATCCGCGCCCGCACGCCGAAGGGCGTGAAGGTCGATTTCACCAACCAGCACAAGGGCGAACCCTATGTCGTCGTCCCGCCGGGCCGGCCCAACACCCCGAAGGACCAGTCACCCGTCCTTGCGCGGGCGTTTCGCGCGACGGAGGCCGCCGTCACGGCGGTCTGGGGGCGCCCGCCCCTGTTCCTGCGCGAGGGCGGGAGCGTGCCGATCATCTCGCAGATCAAGGAGACCACGGGGCTCGACTCGGTTATGCTCGGGCTCTTCCTGCCCGAGGACAACCTCCACGCCCCCAACGAGAGCTTCAACCTCGACGTGATGAGGAAGGGCGTCGAGACCGCGAAACGTATCCTGTCTGGTATTACGACTTCTTGAGGATGACGAGCTCGACGCGGCGGTCCTTGGCCATCGACGCCTCGTCGGCATTCTTCTTCGCCTCTTCGCTGCCCTTCGAGAGGGTCTCCAGCTTGTCGGCGGCGACGCCGATCGAAATCAGGTATTTCTTCGTGCCGTTGGCGCGGCGGTCGCCGAGGCCGAGATTGTATTCCGCCGTGCCGCGCCAGTCGCAATGGCCCTCGAGGAGGAGGCGCTGGTCGGGATGCTTTTCGAGGTAGTCCTTCGCGGCCTGGAGCTTGGCGCGCTCGGGGCCCTTCACGTCGGAGCGGTCGAGGTCGAAGTAGACGGGCTCCAGGAGACCGCGGATGGTGTCCTTGTCCTCGATGACTCCGGGGCCGCGCTGCTCGAGCATCGAATTGGGTTCCGCCGTCGTCGGCACCTCTGTCGGCGTGAGCGCCCCGCCGCCGCCTGTCTGGGGCCCGAGCGCCGTCTCGCTTGGATTGGGGCGGACCGGCTTCTTTGCGCACCCGGCGAGAAGGGCTGCGCTGGCGGCGACGATGCAAAGCGACTTGGAGGCTAGTTTCATGTTTTGTTTTAACGTCCTTATGCGAATGAGAATGAGAGCGTACAGGATCGGCCAACCTTTCGACCGCCGCAAGGAATTAAGGAGAGTTTTCAGGCGCTCCCCTTGTTGTCCAGCAGACCGCGTTCGAGCGCGTACCGGGTGAGGCTCGCGACGTCGTGGATGTTGAGCTTCCGCATCAGGTTTGTCCTGTGGTTGTCCACGGTCTTGGCGCTGATTCCGAGCTTGCTCGCGATCGACTTCGTGCTGTGGCCCTCCGCAACCAGCTGCAGCCTCTCGCGCTCGCGCTCCGTGAGGAAGTCGGGCGAGCCGCTGGACTCGGGGTGGGCCACGACGTTCCTGAGGACGCTCGCGATCGCAGGCCCGAAATAGGTGCCGCCCAACGCGATGGTAGCCAGCCCCTTCCTGAATTCCAGGATCCCGGCAGTCTTTTCGACGAACCCGCTGGCCCCGGCCTCCAGCATCTCGCGGACGATCACGGGATTCTCGTGGCCCGAAAAGACTAGGACCCGAAGCCCGGGGATGCGCTTGGCCAGCCTGCGCAGGAGGTCGACCCCATTTAGCCCAGGCAGCTTGGCGTCCAGGACCAGGAGCTCGGGTTTCAGGTCGAGGCACATCTGCAGCCCCGTCTGCCCGTCGCCGCACTGGCCCACCAACGTGTAGGATTTGTCGTGCGCTAGGATCTCGACCAGCATCTCGCGGATAGCCGTTTGGTCCTCAATTATGACAAGCCTGTGCATGCTGGTCGGGTGATTTCTGGAAAAGTGGTGGGCTGGCTGGGATTCGAACCCAGAACCAATTGCTTAAAAGGCAACTGCTCTACCGTTGAGCTACCAACCCGACTTACTGCTCCCTAACCCAGTCCCCGACGACTTGGCTTTTCACGTAATATTACGATAAGAGGCCCTGCGCCTCCCGGGAGTCAACGGGAAGCGCGACGAATAACGGCATGGCCGCGCGAGAAGCAAATCACCCAAGAACGAGTTGAGTGGCGAGTTGTACCGTCGGATCGCCCTCCGCGGCAAGATCAAATGGTCCCGCGGCGAAGCGACGCCGCTGGGATTTCCGGCGCGCGGCCGGTTCAGCCTGCGGCAACCTTGATCGAGGCGATCATGCGGTTGATCTTGGCGAGATTGGCGTCGACGGCCGCCAGGTACTCGTTTTTTCCCGAGGGGTAGGGCCTCGCCAGGTAGCGGTAGACCCCCTGGAAGTCGCTTTCCAGCTTCGGCAGGACGAAATTTGTCCAGAAGCCCGGGGTGCGGCAGATGAGGTCGTTTTCCGAGCGGAAAACGCGCCGCTCCGGCGGCACGTTTGAAAAATCATCGGACTCGCGGAACTCGCGGTAGAGCTCCCGGAGCTTCTCGGGGTACAGCGGATCGGACAGCTGCCCGAGGTAGTCGGCGGTCGCGAGCGCGCACCCGACCATCCGGCTCACGGGGTCGCGGAAGCGAAGGCGGCCAATTTCAGAACTTGGCCCGGTGCAATTGATCGCCGAGAGGACATTCTCGATCTCGATGTCATTGGCGCCCAGTTCGGGCAGGTAGGACGCTGCGAACGCGCAGCTCCTCAGAATGTGGCAGAAAGCGTACTTCGCGCCGGTGCCCCCGGGGTCGCTCTTCAGCTTCAGATATCCCGAGTCATGCAGCAGCACCGCGGCGATCGCCAGCTCGAAGTCCCGCGCCCGAACGCTCACGCTTGCGGCGGCGAGGTGCTGGCCTTCGAGGAGCTCGGCCATGCAGGCGGCCGCCATCAGTGTGTGGCGCAGGTTATGGTAGCGAAGGTCGTTCCTGGCATAGGCCGGATGCCGGCCCGCGAACATGGCCTCTATGTCGGCGAACATGCGCTGCAGCATGGCGTCGCTGGCAGCGGGAAACATGGACCCGAACCTGGCCCGCACGAATTCAGCCACCGCCGGGCAGTTCTCAAAGTCGACAGGGGGAGGCATTGCCGGGAGGCCGGGTTGAAGGGCTCAAGGATCCAAGAGATCGCCTCGCAGGGCCAAGGGTTGCGGTTGACGGGTTTGGCGTTGTGGGGGTCCCTGGGGAGGCTCGCCCGGGGTGGGATGGCGGCAATTTAAGGTGAGCTTTTCCGGCCAATCAAGGGTCGAAGACGTTGACCGGAGCGCCCGAGCGCATTTGTTTCCTCGGGCCGTCTCCAATTCATTGGGAACAATTCACAAATATGCCCGTCAGAGCACGGAAGACCGAATGTCGACCAAAGCTCACGAAGTGGCCCTGGACCGCGTTCTTGTAGATCGCTTTAAGAACGGGGATGCCTCTGCATTCGACGAGATGGTGTCCCGATACTGGGACCGGATCTACTCGATGGTCAACCAGCTCCTGCGCAACTCGGAGGATGCGGAAGAGGTTACACAGGATGCGTTTATTCGGGCCCATCGGGGCCTCGTGAACTTCCGAGGGGAGTCGGCTTTCTCGACTTGGCTCTATCAGATAGCGACGAACCTGGCGCGAAACCGCTATTGGTACTGGTGGCGGCGTAAGCGCGACAAATCCGTGTCCTTCGACGCCCCCATTTTTGCCGACAGCGACACCACCCTTGCCGAGATCATCCCGGCCGAGGTGGCGACTCCCGACGACATCACGGTCAGCCGTGAGTTTGTCGATCGCATCGCCAGCGGGATGGAACGCCTCGGCGCCAAGCACCGGGAGATTCTTGTCTTGCGCAACGTGAAGAACCAGTCGTACGAGGAAATCGCCGGAATTCTCGGCATCTCCGTGGGAACCGTAAAAAGCCGCATCGCCAGGGCAAGGGAAAGCCTGCGCTCAAAGCTCGGCGAGGATTTCAGATGAATGACCGGGAATTCATAGAGCTCCTCAACCTCTACGTCGATCGCGAGATCGGCCCCGAGGATGCGCTCAGGCTTGAGGCCGAGGTGGCCGTCAACTCCGGGCGCCGCAAGGTCTATGACCAGTACTGCATGATGCAGAAGGCGTGCTCGGTGCTTTCATCGGAGCTCGCCGAATCCGCAGCGGATCCGGCGGGGAGGCACGTGGTCCTCTTCCCCGCGCCGCGCGCCTGGCGCCGCGGTCCGGTCCTCGCGGGGCTTGCGGCCGCAGCCTGCATCGTCGCGATTTTCGGCCTTCGCTATCGCGGCAACCTGACGACCGGCGACGTCTCGGCGGTGGCCACGAACGCCGACGCCTCGCGCACGATTCCGGACACGATCGATCTGTCGATTGCGCCCGACGCGATGAAGCCGGTGTTCCTCGCCCGCATTCCCGGGAACCAGGCGGCCCGGCAGGATCCGAGGGCGATGTTCGCCATGGCCGACGAATCCCAGGCACCCGCGCAGCTGAACTGGATCGGCGACATCCACATGGCCCCGGTATTTTCCGCCGCGAACACCGATTTCCTCCTTTCCCAGAAGCCTGACCTGAAGGCGGGGATGTCGGACGAGACGCAGGGCGGCCGCTATCCGCAGGAGCCCGCCGAGATGACGGCGTTCCGGTTTCAGCGCTGAGCGGGCCGGTCAGCCAAGGGCCTTCTTGACCATCGCCTCCGTGGTGGCCGCCGCGCCAAGCGCGAGCGACGCCCGGCGGACCGCCTCGTCCGCGTCGTTGACCCGGTAGCCCAGTGCGACCAATGCCGCCACCGCGTCGGCGTGCGGCGTCCGCGCCTGATTGAAGCCGTCGGCGGCGAGAAGCGCGTGCACCGCGTCCCCCGTCGCGCCGACCCTGGCCTTGAGCTCGACGACGAGCCTCTCCGCCGTCTTCTTGCCGATTCCGGGGCACTTGGCCAGCGTCGCGATGTCGCCCGACCGGATCGCTCCCACGAGCAGGGGCAGCGACAGGCGGCTCAAGATCGAGAGGGCCACCTTCGGTCCCACGCCGGTCACGTTGTCGATCATGAGCCTGAAAAAGTCCCGGTCTTCCGGGGTCGCGAATCCGTAGAGGGTCTGGGAATCCTCCCTGTAGACGACCAGCGTGTGAAGCCTGACGACCGATCCCGTCCGCGGAAGGCGCTCGGCTGTCGTCACCGGCACGTTGACCTCGTAGCTCAGCCCGTTCACCTCGACGACCGCGCGAAGCGGGGTGGACTCGGCAAGGACTCCCTGGATCGAGGTGATCATCCTTCGGGACTCACGCGAGCCCGAGCACGTCCTGCATGTCGTAAACCCCGGGCTTGCGCGTCGCGATCCACTCGGCGGCCCGCAGGGCGCCGCGCGCAAAAACGGCCCTGTCGCTGGCCCTGTGGGTCAGCTCGAGCCGCTCGCCGATCCCCGCAAAGATGACCGTGTGGTCGCCAGTCACGTCGCCGCCCCGCAGCGCGTGGACGCCCACCTCGGAGCGCCCCCGCTCGCCCGTGATCCCCTCGCGCCCGTGGCGCAGCGCGGCCTGGTCGAGCTTGCGCTCCTCCAGGATGATCTCGAGGAGCCGCGCGGCCGTCCCGCTCGGCGCATCCTTCTTCAGCCGATGGTGCATCTCGACGACCTCCACGTCGAAATCCTCCCCGAGCGCGCGGGAGGCCTTCCTCGTCAGGGCGAACAGGAGGTTTACGCAGATCGAGAAGTTGCCGGTCCAGACGCAGGGCACGCGGGCCGCGAGCTTGAGGAGCCGGGCCTTATCCTCCGGCGAGTGTCCCGTCGTCCCGATGACGACGGGCCTTCCGCAGGCCGCCGCCGCCTCAAGGAGCCCCTGGGTCGCCAGGTGCGAGCTGAAATCGACGACGACGTCGACCGACCGGATCGCCGCGCCCAGGTCGTCGCCCAGGTCGGTGGAGGCGGCGACCGTCACGCCCACGGCAGGCGCCGCGGCGGCGACGGCCTGGCCCATCTTGCCCCGGGCCCCGTTCAGCAGGATTCTGAGCGGCATGGCGGTCAGCGGAGGAACCCGGAAAGGGCCTCCACGAGCACGGCGCGGTTCGAGGGAGCCATCCTGCAGAGCGGGAGGCGGACCTCCTCGCTGCCGATGATCCGCGCGAGCGCAAGCGCCGCCTTCACCGGCACCGGGCTAGGCTCGATGAAGAGGGCCTTGAAGAGCGGGTAGAGCCTGCGGTGGAGCCTCGAGGCCCCGGCGAAGTCGTTCTTCTGCATGAGGCGCACCATCCGCGTGATCTCCCGCGGCACCACGTTCGAGGCGACGCTGATGACCCCCTCCGCGCCGGACGCCATGAAGGCGAGCGTGAGCGCGTCATCCCCGCTCAGGACCGTGATGTCGTCGCCCATGGCCCGCTTCAGCTGGTCCACGCGGTCCACGGAGCCGCCCGCCTCCTTGATCCAGCGCACGTTCGAATACCTGGACCTCAGACGCTCGACGAGCGGGACCCCGATTTCCACGGCGCAGCGGGACGGCACGGAATAAAGGATGATCGGAAGCTTGGTCGACTCGGCGATCGCCGAGTAGTGCCGGAAGAGTCCCTCCTGGCTGGGCTTGTTGTAATAGGGCGTGACGACGAGCACCGCGTCGGCGCCCGCCTCGTCGGAAAGCCGGGTGAGCTCCAGCGCCTCGTCGGTGGAATTGGAGCCCGTTCCCGCGATCACGGGAACGCGCCCGCGCGCGTACTCGATGGTCGCGCGGATCACGTCCATGTGCTCCTCATGCGACAGCGTAGGGGACTCGCCGGTCGTGCCGACCGGGACAATCCCGTCGATGCCGCCCCTAACCTGATGATCAACCAGCCTTTTCAGATCCGCGAACGAGACGTCCTTCCCTCGAAAGGGAGTGGCCAGTGCGGTGATCGCGCCTGTAAGGGTGCGTGGCTTCATGTTTTGGGGCGATGGGACCATGGCAAAGATGCCTTGCCGCGTGGAGCAGGCCAAGCTACAAAATCCAGAGCAATGCTTTTCTGTCCATGAACGTAGTCACCCCCCACACGGAGATCTTCAACGACCTGCTCAAGCTCGGGGTCGACAGCGGCGCGAGCGACGTGGTCATCAAGTCGAACAAGCCCGGGTACGTGCGCATCGCGACCCGGCTAAAACCGGTGGACATGGACCCCATCTCGAGCCCGGAGGCCCAGGCCTTCGTCGACGAGCACGTGCCGGAAATCTTCAGGAAACGGTGGGAGGAGCTCGGGCAGATCGACTTCGCGTACGCGGCGGAGGGCGTCGGCCGCTTCCGCGTGAACGCGTTTCACCAGCGCGGCCTGGTGAGCATTGTCTTCCGGCACATCAAGAGCCGCGTTCCGAACTTCGAGGACCTGAGGCTCCAGTCCGAGCCGCTGCTCAGGCTGGCGAACGCGAAGGACGGGATCCTCCTGTTCTGCGGGGCCACCGGCTCCGGCAAGAGCACCACGATGGCCGCCATGCTCAACTGGATCAACCAGAACATGGACAAGCACATCATAACGATCGAGGACCCGATCGAGTACACCTTCCAGGACGACAAGTCGGTGATACAGCAGCGCGAGATCGGCCTCGACGTCCCCACCTTCGAGCAGGCGATCCGGTCGGTGCTTCGCCAGAACCCCGACATCATCCTGATCGGCGAGATGCGCGACAAGGAGACCTTCGACACCGCCATCTCGGCCGCGGAGACGGGCCACCTGGTGTTTTCGACGATGCACGCGGCGACCGTTGCCCAGTCGCTCACGCGTCTCTTTGAATTCTTCCCTCCCGAGCAGACGGCACAGGCGCGCAGGCAGGTCGCCGGCTCGATCCGCGGGTTCATCTGCCAGAAGCTGATCCCGAGCCTCGAGGGCGGGGGCCGCGTCCCCAGCAACGAGGTCCTGAACGCGGATGCGACGATCCGGAACCTGATACTCGAGGGGCAGTTCGACAAGATCAACGCCCTGCTCGAGAGCGGCATCGACGGGAGCAGCTATTCGTTCAACAAGGACCTTTACAGGCTCATCAAGGGCGGCCTCATCAGCAAGGCGGACGGCGTCCGGTTCTCGCCGAACCCCCAGCAGCTCGAGATGAACCTCAAGGGCATCTTCATCAAGACCTAGCGGCCGGGCAGCCGATCCCCATGCGCGCCTCGCGAACCCTGCTCTTTGTCGTCGCGGCGGCCGCGGCTCGCGCCGGGGATGCGCCAGCGCCGGCAGGCGATTCCCTGGCCGCGGCGAAAAAGGACTTTGCGTCGATCAAGTCGCCGGCCCCGGAGACGGGCCCAGGGCTCCCGGGTTTGGTCGTCAGGGACGAGGGCTCGGGCGCCGTTCGCGCGGATGCGCCGCTCCCTTTGCAGGCAGGGCGATCCGCGGCCGATCCGGCCGGAAAAAAGGGGGGGGCCGGCAACTGGCTTGTCGACGCCGTGGAGCAGGAGACGGTCCGTCCGCAATCGGCGCGGGGAGACAACGACCTCATCCGGGGCGACCTGGACCTTCTCGACGACGCGGGCAGGCCGGAGTCCCGGGCCGGGAGCGTGGGCCGCGCCGCGGAGGCCGGCGAGAAGGCCGCGTCCAGGGAGCTGGCCTTGTCCGTCAGCAATCCGCTCGACGCGTTCATGGAGGGGTGGATCTCGGCACACGACCGCGGGCTCCTTGTGCCCGCGAAGAATGGGGGCAACCCCATGGACGGGGCGCGCGCGGAAACGCTCGCCGGGATCGATCTTGGGAGACGGGAGGGTACCATCGAGGGCGTGCTGGCGTCCCGGGAGGGCCAGGCTGATCCGAGGGCCGCGGCAAATCCCTACATTTTGGACCTGGACCTTGCGCCCGTGAAGCCCATCCCGGTCCCCGACCTCGCGGGTTTTGAGCCCCTGTCGCTGGCGGATCTCTCCCACGGGGTGCCCGCGCCGGCCGCGGGTTCCAAGTTTCTGGACCCGTCCAACTCCCTTATTCCCGACTTCGCGCAGCCGTCGGACGACGACAAGTATTTCAAGCAGATGAAGCGGTTTTGAGCGTCCCGCGGGGCGTGCCGGCCGATTGAGCGGGCCCGCGCCCGTTATTTGGCTTGGATTCCCGCCCCGCGAGCGATTGTTTAGTCGGTTCTCCAATGGCATTGGCACTTCTATTTGCAGGTCAGGGCGCCCAAAGGCTCGGCATGGGCAAATCCCTGCACGAGTCCTCTGCCGCCGCCAGGGCGCTCTACGGAGAGGCCCGCGAGGTCCTGGGCTGGGACCTCGCAAAGGTGAGCTTTGAGGGCCCCGAGGCCGAGCTGACCCAGACGCGCGTCTGCCAGCCTGCGCTCTTTGTGCATGGGCTTGCGCTCGTGGCCGCGCTGCGGGAGAAGCGCCTGCTCCCGCGGGTCGACATGGCGCTGGGCCTGAGCCTGGGCGAGGTGACCGCCTACGCCGAGGCGGGCGTCTTCGATTTCCCGACGGGACTGCGGATCGTGGCCGAGCGGGCCCGCCTGATGCAGGAGGCCTGCGAGAAGAGCGCCGGGGGCATGGCGGCCGTCATGGGCGAACGCGAGACCGTGACCCGCCTCTGCCTCGAGTTCGACGTCGAGGCCGCGAATTTCAACGCGCCGGGCCAGATCATCATCTCCGGCGTCAAGTCGAGGATCGACGCCGCGGTCGCGGCATGGGCGGAGCGCGGCAAGAAGGGGATCCCGCTGAACGTGGCCGGGGCCTTCCACAGCCGCCTGATGGAGCCCGCCCGGGCCGGGTTTGAGGCGTTTCTCAAGAGGATCCCGTTCGCCGAGCCCCGCTTCATCGTGTTCTCGAACACGACGGGCCGGGCCGTGTCCGCGCCCGCGGAGATCAAGGCCGCGCTTGTGCGCCAGGTGGTGTCGCCGGTCCTTTGGGAGGACTGCATGCGCCGGGCGGCCGGCGCCGGGGCCACGGAATTCTGGGAGCTCGGGCCGGGCCGCGTCCTGGCCGGCATGGCGCGGCGCACGGAAAAGGACTGGAACGTGCGCAGCTTCTCCGAGTACGCGGACCTTCCCGCCTGAGCGGGCGCCCCGACCGACCGATGGACGCCCCGCTCACACGAAACTTCTGCATCATCGCCCACGTGGACCACGGAAAGACAACGCTTTCCGACCGGCTGCTCCAGCACACCCACACGGTCTCAGACCGGATGCTCAACGAGCAGCACCTGGACTCGATGGACCTGGAGAAGGAGCGCGGAATCACGATCAAGTCGCATCCGGTGACCATGAGCTACACCGCCAAGGACGGGCAGACCTACAAGCTCAACCTGATGGATACGCCGGGACACGTGGACTTCTCCTACGAGGTCTCGCGCTGCCTGGCGGCGTGCGAGGGCGCGCTGCTCCTAGTCGACGCGTCGCAGGGGGTCGAGGCGCAGACGGTCGCGAACGCCCACCTGGCCTTCGCGCAGAAGCTCAAGATCATCCCGGTCATCAACAAGATCGACCTGCCGAGCGCCAACCTGGAGCTCTGTCTGAGCCAGCTCGAGGACATCCTGACCATCCCGGCAGGGGAGGCCATTCTCGCCAGCGGCAAGTCGGGGATCGGAATCGAGGAAATTCTGGAGGCGGTGGTGACGCGAGTGCCACCGCCGCGCTGGACCGACTATCCGCAGGTGAGGACGCTCGTGTTCGACTCGATCTACGACTCATACCGGGGCGTGATCGCCTACGCGCGCGTGTTCTCCGGCAGCCTGCGCGCCGGCGAGGTGATGATGCTGATGAGCACGGGCCAGAAATCCGAGATCAAGGAGGTCGGCGTGTTCACGCCCAAGATGGAGAAGAGGGACCTCCTCTCCCAGGGCGACGTCGGGTACATCGTTTCAAACATCAAAGACACGGACGAGATGAAGACGGGCGACACCATCACGCTCGCCGCCAAGCCGGCGCAGGTGATGCTGCCGGGGTACAAGGAGGTGCGCCCGATGGTGTTCTGCGGCCTTTACCCGATCGAAAGCTCCGACTACGAGAAGCTCAAGTCGGCGCTCGGCAGGCTGCGCCTGAACGACTCGGCCTTCGTCTACCAGCAGGAGAGCTCGGTCGCGCTCGGCTTCGGGTTCAGGTGCGGCTTTCTCGGCCTCCTCCACATGGAGATCATCCAGGAGCGCATAAGGCGCGAGCACGACGTGGAGATCATATCCACGTATCCAAGCGTCATCTACAAGGTGGTGAAGCATGGGGGGGAGACGATCGAGGTGGACAATCCCGTCAACCTGCCCGACCCGGGCGTGATCGAGCAGATACTTGAGCCCACGCTGAGGGCCTCCATCCACATCCCCAACGACTCGATGGGCGACATGCTCGCCCTGGTGATGGAGAAGCGGGGCATCGTCGAGCACACCCACACGCTCGACTCGACCCGCGTCATGATGAGCTGCATCCTGCCGCTCAACGAGATCCTCGTCGACTTCAACGACCGCCTGAAGGGCGTGACGCACGGGTACGGGTCGATGGACTACGAGCTGGGCGAGTACATCCCGGCCGACCTGGTCAAGATGGAGATCCTGGTCAACGGCGACCCGGTCGACGCGTTCGCGAGCATCATCCACAGGGACAAGGCGGAGGCCCGCGGCCGCGAGCTCTGCAAGAGGCTCTCCGAGATCATCCCGCCGCAGATGTTCCGCATCGCCCTGCAGGCCGCCATCGGCGGCAAGATCATCGCCCGGGAGAGCGTGCGCGAGATGCGCAAGGACGTGACGGCAAAATGCTACGGCGGCGACATCTCCAGGAAGCGCAAGTTGCTTGATAAGCAGAAGGAAGGTAAGCAGAAGATGAAATTGATCGGAAAGGTCTCCATCCCGCCGGACACTTTCATAAAAGTACTGAGGAACAACTGACGACGGCCCCGCCGTCCCAACCATCGAGAAAATGTTCGGAATCTTCGATTCTCAGGAGAAGAAAATGCGGGATAACGCGGCCAACTGGCTCGAGCTCGCCGACAAGGTGTGGAACTACAGGCGGGACAGGCTGAACGCCAGGGAGTCGGACGAGCTCGTCGCGCGCAGCCAGGAGCTGAGGCGGCTGCTCAAGGACCGGTCGGATGCGGCCAGGCTGAAGCTTGGGATCGAGTCGCTTGAGGGCGTCCTGGGGCGGACGGGAGGGGCGATATACCCCAAGACGTCCCTGGTCGAGAACGTGGAGTTCTTCCTCGTTGCGGCGATCGTGATACTCGGGATCCGGACCTACTTCGTCCAGCCCTTCAAGATCCCGACAAACTCGATGTGGCCGACCTATTACGGCATGACGGCGGAAAACCTGCCCCCGGGCGCTGCCGTCCCGAATCCGGCCGAGAGCCTCTTCAGGTTCCTCGCCTATGGCGCCAGGCGCCACACGGTGGTGGCCCCGCGCGACGGCCAGGTGTCCGCCCAGCTCGTCATGCGGGGCGGCAAGCCCAGCCTGGACTACGCGATCAGGGACGGGCGGTCGTGGCTCGTCTTCCCCGCCAAGTTCAAGGAATACACGTTCTACGTCGACGGCGAGCCCGCCTCGGTCCAGGTGCCGTCCGACTTCAGCGGGTTTGACGACGTCGCGTTCGCGACGTTCTTCCCGGATCGCGCCGCGCTCGACGCGCAGATCCAGCGCGCGGCGCAGGCGAGCGAGGTCGAGGTCGTGCACCAGAGGATCGACGACAGCCAGGGCGGCGGGACGTACGGCGCGCTGCGGGTCCCCCTGGGCAGGACCGTGCGGGCGGGCGAGCCCATCGTTCGCTTTGACCTGATGACGGGCGACCAGCTTTTCGTCGACCGCGTGAGCTACAACTTCGTGAGGCCGAGCGTGGGCCAGGGGTTCGTGTTCCGGACGGACAACATCCCGGACATCGCGCGCATCTACGGGGCCGAGTATTTCATCAAGCGGCTGATCGGGGTGCCCGGCGACAGGATCGAGATGAGGGAGCCGATGATCTACCGCAACGGGGCCCCGATCAAGGGCTCCACGGCCTTCGACCTGAACGCGCGCCGCGTCAGCCCGTACCTGGGATATTTCAACGCGTCCCGAGACCTGGACCCGCGGTTCACCCAGCTCTTCAAGGGCGAGACGGTCACGGTGCCCCCATACTCGTACCTCGCGCTCGGGGACAATTCGCACGACAGCTTTGACGGCCGCTTCTGGGGCTTTGTGCCCGCGAGGGACGTTGTCGGCAGGCCGTTGTTCATCTATTACCCGTTCACGAGGCGCTGGGGAACGTCGAAGTGACGGCGGGGGAGGCTCGCGTGGGCTTGAACTCCGGTCCGCCCGGTCTAATCTGAGGGTCGATGCGCCACTGGACCTCCCGGGTCGTTCTGCTTGGGGCCGGGATCGTCCTAGCGGCCGCCGGCCTGCTGACGGCCCCCGCCCTGAACGCCTCCGCCGGGCCGCCCGAGTCATACGATGTGAGGTCTTTCGGGGCCAAGGGGGACGGGAACGCGAACGACACGGCCGCGATCAACGAGGCGATCAAGGCCGCCAGCGGCTCGGGGGGCGGAACGGTGGAGTTTTCCTCGGGAACCTATGTCTCGGGATCAATCCACCTTCGAAGCGACGTCGCGCTCCACCTGGGGCCGGGTGCGACGATCGTGGCGTCCTCGGACGCGCAGACCTACGACGCCGCCGAGGAGAATGAATGGGGCGACGCCTTCGGATACCAGGACCCGGGCCACAGCCACTGGCACGACAGCCTGATCTGGGGCGAGGACCTGACGGGGGTATCGATCACCGGGCCGGGCCGGATTTTCGGCCGGGGACTGAGCCGGGGCCATTCGTCGGACCATTCGCCCGAGAAGGTCGGCAACAAGGCCATCGCGCTGAGGAACTGCCGCAACGTCATCCTGCGCGACATCACGATCGAGCACGGCGGCTGGTTCGGGATCCTGGCGACGGGGGTCGACAACCTGACGATCGACGGGCTGAAGATCGACACGAACCGGGACGGGATCGACATCGACTGCTGCCGAAACGTCAGGATTTCGAACTGCTCGGTCAACTCGCCTTGGGACGACGGAATCTGCCTCAAGAGTTCGTTCGGCCTGGGACAGTTCCGCTCTACGGAGAACGTGACCATCTCGGACTGCCTCGTCAGCGGCTACGACGAGGGGACGATGCTCGACGGGACGCGGAAGCACTCCGCCGAGAATTCGGCGCCGACGGGCCGGATCAAGTTCGGGACGGAGTCGAACGGGGGCTTCAGGGCGATCGCGATCACCAACTGCCAGTTCGAGTGCTCGCGCGGCCTGGCGCTGGAGACCGTCGACGGCGCCGGGCTCGAGGACGTCGCCATCACCAACCTGACGATGCGCCGAATATTCGGCGCGCCGATTTTCCTGCGCCTCGGGGCCCGGATGCGCGGTCCTCCGGACACGCCGGTCGGTACCCTCCGGCGCGTGTCGATCAGCAAGGTCATCGCCGAGGATGTCTCCGACGCGCAGGGAATCATGATCTTGGGCCTTGCGAATCACCCCGTCGAGGATGTGACGCTGGACAGCATCCGGATCGAGTTTGCGGGCGGCGGGACGCCGGTCCAGGCCGGGCGCGATGTCTCGGAGATGGAGCGGGACTACCCCGAACCGGGAAGCTTCGGGCCCACGCCGTCGTGGGGACTCTACGCCCGCCATGCGAAGGGCCTGGTCGTCAACCACGTGGACCTGCGGACAAAGGCCGCCGACGCAAGGCCGTCGGTTGCCCTCGAGGACGTCGCGGGCACGGAGTTCGAGCACGTGAAGGCGGCTCCCTCGCCGGGAGCGAAGACATTTGTTCTCAAGAATGTGGCGGGATTTTCCGCCCAGTCCTGCCAGGGCGTTCCCGATACTGCGCGCGCGAATGCCGTGGAGAACGAACAGCTTTAGGCTGTTGCCCGCGCGCGCGGCTTGTTGGGCGCGCGGTTCGCGAAGTCCCCCGCGATGCGCGAGCCCTCCTCCCAGGCCGCAGCGGGTGGACCAAGGGTTACACCCCATTGTCCGGGACGGATGTTGGGACTATGATGCGCGCACTCCCTCCTCACCATGCCCTTCCTCACTCCAATGTGGCGCTCCTTCCAAGACATACCCTCGGACGCCGAGGCATCCTGGATTTCAGCGTCCTGCTTGTACTCGCTCGCCACCCTGGAGATCGCCTGCGAACCCGCAATGACCAGTTTTGCGCTTACCGAACGCAGGCAGCCCGATCTCTGGCGATGGGCGATCGTATGCGTCGAAGGCCCGCTCGTGGAGGAGGGATGGGAGACCACCCAGGCAGAGGCCAAGAGGGCTGCGGTCGGCGCATTGGAACATGAGATGGCCAGGCTAAAGCCCGAATATTCCGCAGTCGCGGGATGAGGCTCCATCGGGCCCGGGGCAATTCGAGCGACTTCCTGTCGTTTATCCGTCTTTGCGCGTCGACGGGGCCCGTCGGAGATCCGGTGGGCGATCCGAGCGTACGCTCCCGTGGAGCTCGCCTGGCCGCCTCCGGAATGGGAGCGTCTTCCTGCCGATCCCAGGTGGTGTGCCAGATCAGGGCTTGAGGAGACCGGGCAGGAGGCCGGCCTTTTGCGGCACTGGCTGCAACGCGCTTTCCGCTGACTTGATCAGTATTTTTGGCGACCACTTGAGCCATTCCTTGTCGGCCTCGGACGCCAGGCCGAACTGGGCGCCATCCGCGGCGGCGGGGGCAAGAGGGGAGGCATCGGGGGTCGCAAAGGCGACACCGCCGCTGATCAGCGATTCGAGCGAGGTGTCCTTGAGCTGGGCCCCCCCGAACAGGCTCACCTTGAAGGAGAAGCCGCCGGTGTTCCAGAACTTGGTATTGGTCCGCACAAGGTCGACATAGGGGGCATCCACGTGAATGCGGATCAGAACCGACGTTGAATCCTCCGAGAGCCTGCTGGCCTCGACCGCGCCGACCTTGAGCTCGCGGTAGAAGACGGGAGCGCCGGTCGTGAGCGAGCCGAGCTTGTCACACTGCAGCATGAAGGAACGGCCCTGGTCGGTGACATCGGGAGGCGGCGTCTTGTCGAGGCCCCTGAAGCTTTTCGTCGGCGGACCCTTTCCCGGGGTGACATTGAGGCGGACGCCGGTGACGAGGGTGTCGAGGCCTTTCACCCCGGAGAAGCCGATCTCGGGGTGCACGATCCAGAATTCCGAGCCGCCCCGGGCGAGCGCCTCCGCGCTCTTGTTGAGGCGCAATCGCAGGCTCACGCCTTCCAGGCCGGGGGTCAGGACCACCTCCTCGACCTTGCCCGCCGCGACCCCCTTGTACTCGAGGACCGTCTTGTTGGCCTCGACTCCCGAGGCGTCGGCAAAGCCGATTGTGATCTCGGGGCCGCGATTGCGCAGTTCGCGATAGCCCATCCATGTCCCGATCGCCAGCGCGATCAGGGGAACAACCCATACGAGCGGGAACGCGGGCGCGCGGGAGATTCTGGGGGCGGGGGAGTTACTCATGGAGGGGATGCTGGGGACGGGGCGCGGGCGGGATTGGTCCAGAGGGCGCGAGGATCGAACGCCTGCGTGGCGAACACGGTGAGCACCACCGCCGCCGCGAAGGCGACAATGCCGCTGCGCGGCACCACGCTCGAAAGCTCGCCGAATTGCACCAGCCCGGTTAGGAAGGCGGCGAGGAAGACGTCGAGCATCGACCAGCGCCCGATGAAATCGAGGACGGCATAGACCTTCGTCATCCGGCGCGAATCGCCGGCGACACCCCTTCGCACGCTCAGCAGCAGCCAGCCAAGGCCCGCGACCTTGAGGATGGGGATGAGGATGCTGGCCGTGAACACGATCACGGCGATGACCCACAGGCCGTGGCGCCACAGCTCGACGGCCCCGGAAAAGATGGTGTCGCTGCGATTGCGGCCCGAGGTCTCCGTGTCCAGAACGGGAAGAAGATTGGCCGGCACGAGCATCACGGCGGCGGCCAGGCCCAGCGCCGCGGCCGTGGAGTTGCTCTTGAACCTGAAGGGCGCGAAACGCAGGTTCATGGCGAGGCCGCGCCGGCGGTCCCGCGGGCGGAGGGGAGCGTCTCGTACGACTCGAAATCGAAGCTTCGTTGCGCGAGGAGGAGAAGGACGGCCATCGCGCAGTAGCACCAGAAACCGGGCCCGAGCGTGACATCGACCACGCTCCCGAGCTTCATCAGGGCGACAAGGACCGCCAGCACCTGCACCTCGGGGAAGGCCCAGTGCTCCAGGACGCGGGCGGCGCGGGACAGGAGCAGCGCGTTTACGGGCCCGCATTTGTAGCGGGCCGGGGCATGCAGGGCCGCCAGGGTGGCGAGGAGGGCCCATGGCAAAAGCGCGCCGCACAGGAGCACAAGGACCGCCAGGGCGCGCATCCCATTGTCCCAAAGGGTTCGCACGCCCGTAAACAACACGCTGACCCGCTCGTCACCCAGCTTGCCCGCGCCGATGAACGGCAGCAGGGCCGCGGGCACCGCCAGAATCAGGCCGGCCAGCGAGAAGGCGAGCGCGGCATGCGGCCCCAGGCGCCTCTCCTTCGTCATCATCGTGCCGCACCTTGAGCAGAACGCCTTCTCCCCCGGCGCAAGGCGGAACCGCCGGTGTTCCTGGCCGCACAATCGACATGTCAGCTGCGCATCATTGCCCATCGTAGAAATGAAATGCGCGGGATTATAGCCTAAGGCGGGCCAGGGGGAAATACGGTGTTAACCCCTCCCGGCGCCGGGCGGGGCCGCCCCGCCGCGCACCGGGCCCGCGGGCTCCCGGCGCTTGTCATAAGGTATATCGGCGCAGGCAGTTGAGTTCGCCGGGCGGATGCGGGGACGCGCCGCTGGCGGATGGCTTGACGCCACGCATATTCAGGCTTGAATCCTGAGACTATTTTCACGGCGGGGATGGCCCTTTTGGCCCGCCGGGCTTATGTCCAATCCCACCCGCCCACGATCCCAGGCCCTTCCGGCCAAGGCCGGCGCCATCGGTAGGCGTGACTTTGTGCAGCTGACGCTGCAGGGGTCGCTCGCGCTGGCCCTGGGGGCGGCGCTGCCCATTCGGCTGCTTGGTCAGGCCGCGGCGATCGCGGGTGGACCGGCTCCCGCGGCGGGGCCGGCCGAGAGCACGCGCCGGATGGCCGCGCTGCTGCAGAAGATCACGCGCGAGGCCGACCCCCTGCGCAATCCGTTCCGGTCCGCGGAACAGGTGGCGCTCCTTCGCGGGATCGCGGCGAAAATCACCGACCCGAAGGAGCTGATCCGGATCAAGATCAGCATCGCCCAGCAGGTCCTGCAGTCCGGCAAGCCCGACGAGGCGCTCAAGGAGAACGAGGAGATCGAGCAGATGATGACGGCGAACGGCGTTGCGATGGACGACCAGGTCCTGCCGGAGCTGCTGACGGCGAAGGCGCTCTGCTTCCTCAGGATGGGCGAGCAGGAGAACTGCTGCGCCAACCACAACGCCGACTCGTGCATGTTTCCGATCCACGGCGCGGGCATCCACAAGCTGCAGCGGGGCTCGCGCGGCGCCATCGCCCTGCTGTCCGAGCTGCTTGAGAAATACCCCGGCGACCTGCGCGCGCGCTGGCTGCTGAACATCGCCTACATGACCCTGGGCGAGTATCCCGGGAAGGTGCCCGAGAAGTGGCTGCTCGAGCCCAAGCTTTTCGCGTCCGATTACGACATCAAGCACTTCCCCGACATCGCCGGCAGCCTGGGCCTCGACATCGACGGCCTCGCGGGCGGGGTCGTGCTCGAGGATTTCGACAGCGACGGGTTCCTCGACCTCATGGTGTCGTCCTGGGGGCTGGACAAGCAGCTGAGGCTGTTCCGCAACAACGGCGACGGCACCTTCACGGAGCGCACGGAGCAGGCGGGGCTCATAGGCGAGCTGGGCGGGCTCAACATGATGCCCTGCGACTACAACAACGACGGGTTCATCGACGTGCTCGTGCTGCGCGGCGCGTGGCTCAGCACCGAGGGCCACTATCCGGTCTCGCTGCTGCGCAACAACGGCGACGGCACGTTTACCGACGTCACCGTGGAGGCCGGGCTCCTGCGGTTCCGCCCGACGGGTACGGCGGCCTGGTTTGACTACAACGGCGACGGGTGGATCGACCTCTTCATCGGGAACGAGACGAAGGGGGCGGACACGGTTCCCTGCGAGCTCTTCCGCAACAACGGGGACGGCACCTTCACCGAGTGCGCCGCGCAGCACGGCCTTGACGTCGTGGGTTTCGTCAAGGGCGTCGCGAGCGCAGATTACAACAACGACGGCCGGCCGGACCTGTTCATTTCCCGGCTCGACGGCGCCCCCCTGCTGTTCCGCAACGACGGGCCCGCGGGGGCCGACAAGTCCGCTCGCGCCCCGTGGCGCTTCACCGAGGTCGCCGAGGATTCCGGCATCACAAAGCCGCACAAGAGTTTCCCGTGCTGGTTCTTCGACTACAACAACGACGGTTGGCCCGACATCTTCGTCACCGGCTACGCGATCCAGGACGTCGGCGACATAGCCGCGGATTATCTCGGCCGCCCGCACGCGGCCCAGCTCGCGCGCCTCTACCGCAACAACGGCGACGGCACGTTCACCGATGTCAGCAAGGAGTGCGGGGTGAACAAGCTGCTGCAGACCATGGGCTGCAATTTCGGGGACCTGGACAACGACGGCTGGCTCGACTTCTACGTGGGCACGGGCGACCCGGACCTTGCCACGGTCATACCCAACCGGATGTTTCGAAACGACGGCGGGAAGCGCTTTCAGGACGTGACGACGTCGGGCGGATTCGGGCAGCTGCAGAAGGGCCATGGCGTCGCGTTCGGCGACATCAACAACGACGGCACCCAGGACATCTACTCGGTGGTCGGCGGCGCCGTCGAGGGGGACGACTACCACCACCAGCTCTTCGCGAACCCGGGCCATGGCAACAACTGGCTCAAGCTCAAGCTGGAGGGTGTGAGGACGAATCGCGCGGCCATCGGCGCGAGGATCAAGGTCGTCGTGCAATCCGACGAGGGGGAGCGCGCGATCCATCGCACCGTGGGAAGCGGCGGCAGTTTCGGGGCGTCGCCGATGCGCCAGGAAATCGGTCTGGGTCAGGCGCGGACCATCAGGCGCGCCGAGATATTCTGGCCGGTGACCGGGATCACCCAGGTGGTGACGGGCTTGGAGATCAACCGCCTCTACCATGTTCGCGAAGGCGAGGCCAACCCGACACTGGTCGAGCTCAAGAGCTTCAGGTGGCCCAGCCAGGCCTAGGGCCGGGCGCCCCCGATCCCCGCCCGGGAGTGAACCCATGAAATCAACGCGGCCCCACGTTGCCATCGGCGCGGCCATTGCGCTTTCCTTCGCCGCCCGCGCGGCTTCCGCCGCGGGGCAGGCGCCCGGCGACGCGCCGGCCCAGGCTCCGGCCCCCGCCGCGACCCATCCGGCTCCGCCCGCGGCATCGGGCCAGGCGTATCCGCTCTCGGCATTTTCCGCCATCGGCTCTTCGTTTGCCGAGGGCAACCGTCTCCCGGAGCTCGGCTGGAGCGAGGCGCAAGTCTCGGCCTTCATCGACGGCATCCGCGCTGCCTTCAACGGCAGGCCCTTCCCCTTTGACGATGCGGCCAAGCAGGTGAGCGCGGAGATGGGCCGCAGGGTGCAGGAGATCGTCTCGCGCGAGCGCCAGGAGGCGTTTGCCCAGCCGGGCGAGCTCGCCCGGTACATGAAGGACGTGAGCAAGCGCCTGGGCCTTGAGCAAACGGACAGCGGCCTCTGCTACGCCATCCAATCGGCCGGCAAGGGAAACAGGCCCGGGCCCGGCGACACCGTCGTCATGAGCTGCAACGCCTTGGCGGCCGACGGCGCCACCAAGCTGCCGCAATTGAGCACGGAGCGGGTCCGCATCAAGGTGGCCGATCTGCTGCCGGGCATTGCGGAGGGGATCCAGCTGATGGCCAACACCGGCCAGGCCCTATTCGTCGTGCCGCCGGCACTGTCGTTCGGCCAGGGCGAGTGGCCGCAGGGCGTGGACCGCGGCGCCCCGATCATATTCCAGGTGACGCTCCACGAGGTTGTGGGCGCGGGAGCGTCGCGCTAGGGCCCAAGGCTCGCCCGGGACCCATGCGGGCCACGGGGGCGCCCGCTGGGCCACGGAGCCCGCGAAGACGAAGAACAGAATCCCGAACGCGATCATGCCAACCGCGACGAAGAGGCGTCCAATGCGCTGAAGGGCGGATGCCCGCATGGTATACGTGAACACTGTGCGGCACACCCAACCCCTCGGGAAACCCGACGCGAGCTATCGAGGAGTCTCGGCGATCGGCGGCGGCCCGAGAAGGGAGAGGCTGTGCAGCCAATTGATGCAGAGCTGCGGCCAGCTCGACGGAAGGTTTTCGTCCTGGCGAACGCCGAAGTCGTGCTCGCCGGACGCGTAGATGTGCATCTCAACGCGAACGCCGGCGCGCTTGAGGGCGAGATACATGACCGCGCTCTGCTCCGAGCTGCTCATCGTGTCGTCAGACGCATGGACGAGCATGACGGGCGGCGTGTCGGCCGGGATGTGCAGGCCCGGCCAGATCTCATCCTTGTCGTAGGCCTTCAGGAATCCCGAATAGCACAGGACCGCGAAATCCGGACGGCGGCTCACGTCGTCGACGGCGTCGATGCGCTCGTATTTGCGCGTGGCGAAGCCCGTGACCGTCGCCAGGGCGAGATGGCCCCCCACCGAAAAGCCTATGATGCCGATGCGAGCCGGGTTGATGCCCCATTCCGCGGCCCTGCTGCGGACCAGGCTGACGGCCCGCTGGGCGTCGAGCTGGGGCCCGAGGGGGGTGTCGGGCTCGGGGACATTCGGGGGCCGCGGCACGCGATACTTGAGTACGATTCCGGTGATGCCGTGCAGATTGAGCCACTGCGCAACCTGCACTCCCTCGACATCCCAGTAGAGATCCCAGTATCCCCCGCCCGGACAGATCACCATCGCGGTCCCGGTGTTCCTGTCCCTGTTGTCCGGGAGGTACACCGAGAGGGTGGGCTTGGTGACATTGGTGATCAGGACGTTCGTCCCGTAGAGCGGCGATGTGCGGATGAAGGTCTTCTCGGCGCCGCGCACGGGAAGGTCGCCGGGCGGCTTCCCGGGCCAAAGATCAACGACGATAGGATCGGCGGCCAGGGCCGCGCAGGAGACAAACAGCGCCGAAAGCAGGAATGCGGCCGATCGAAGGGTCTTCATGGAGAGAATCTCTCAGGGGGATGGCGGAAAGGCCTTGGGTTTGCGGCGCGCCTTGGCAAGGCTTTCGGCCTGTCGGGTGTCGAAACTGGAAAACGCAACGCTGTAAGACAATGGCAAAAAAGGAGAGGCCTGGCGCGATTGACGCAGGGCCCCCGGGGACTACCCGATTCCGCCCGTGAGCCACCCGCGGTTCAGCATCATCTCCGACGAGATTTCGCAGGACCCGGTCGTGGTCGCGCGATTCGTGCGCGATTACGGGCTCGACGGCTTCGAGCTCCGAAGCATGTTCGGGCGCGCCTTCAAGGACCTCACCGCCCTGGACGTCGCCGAGATCCGGGCCCTCGCGAGCGGCGAGGGATGGCGCATCCACGGGTGCGCCACGCCTGTCTTCAAGTGCGAGCTGGACGACGGCGCGGTCGTCCGGAGGCACATGGACGTCTTTCGGCGGAGCCTGGAGGTCGCCCGGGAGCTCCGATGCGGCCTTGTGCGCGTCTTCACGTTCCTGCGGAGGCCGGAGGGCCTCTCAAAGGGCCTGGTGGAGCGGATCGCGCAGCACCTGACGGCGCTGGCTGACCTTGCGGCCGCCTCGGGAGCGCGGATCGGCGTTGAGAACGAGAGCTCTTGTGTGATCGGCTCGGGTGCCGAGCTTCTCCAGCTTGCCGAGGCGCTCGTGCATCCCGCCGCGGGATGGATCTGGGATCCCTGCAACGTCATCTACGTCCCGGGTGAAACCGGCGCGGCGGCCGCCGGATTCCTCGGATTGGCCGGCCGCATCGTTCACGTCCACGTCAAGGATGCCGTCAGGACGCCGAACGGGGCCTCCCAGGCGCGCCCGACGCCGGTCGGGGACGGGGACGTCGGCTGGGGGCGCCACCTCGCCGAGATCCGCCGGTCGGGTTATGGCGGGATGCTGTCGCTTGAGACCCATTGGCGGAAGAGGGAACTGGGCAGGGAACTCCTCCATCTTCCCGCTGGCGACGCCTTTTCGGCGGGAGGCGATGAGGCGAGCCGGATCTGCATGGACCGGCTGCTCGACCTTTGGCGGGCGGCCGAACCGGGAGCGGCCGTCCCGGAGTCGGCGTTGCTTTAGAACCTGATCGAGGCCTTTGCCCCCACGGTCCGCGGCGCCCCGGGGTTGCCGCTGTTGACGCCCGGGATGATCAGCTCGTAGTAGCCCGTGTTCGCGAGGTTTTCCCCGTAGACCGTGAGGGTCCAGCGGGCCGTCTCGTACCCCGCGCGCAGCCCGATCAGGGAATAGGCGTCCTGGGTGTACTTGGCGGTCTCGAGCTCGTCATAGAACGTCTTTCCGACCGCCGACAGCTGCCCGGCGGCAAACCACCCCCTCCCGGGTCGATAGGTGACCTCCAGGTCCGCGTTGTACTGGGGGGCGTTCGGCGCCTCGTTGCCCGACTCGTCCTTGCCGGAGTCGGGGGCGAAGAAAGTGTCGAGCCTCACGTAGGTCCAGCCCACGCTGATTCCGACGGTCCAATCCGGCGAGGGGTGCCAGCGGCCCTCGATCTCGCCCCCGAGGGAATGCGCCCTGGGCGCAGTCGCCACGAGGTAGTCGGTCGCGCTGAACGAGCGTTCTATCTGGAAATTGCTGATATCGTCATAGAACGCCCGGATGGCGACGTCTGCCGAGTGATTCGCGAACGAGGTGTCCCAGCCGGCCGAGTAGGCGGTGGATCGCTCGGACGCGAAGGGAATCAGCGCTGGATTGTCCGTGTAGGATGAGAACCCTCCCGGCCGCAGGCCGAGGGCGACCGCCGCCTCGGCATGGCTGTCCGGGGTGATCGCCCAGTTCGCCGCCAGCCTCGGCAGCAGGCCGCCGTACGTGCCGTTCCCGGCGTAGTCCAGGCCGGGGGTCGGCACCTGCTCATAGCGGACGAAATTCTTCTCATCGGTCTCGGCGCGGAGTCCGGCGGTGAACTGCCAGGCCTTGTCCGGCGCGTACACGGCCTCCCCGAACAGCGCGGCCGACTCGTTTCCCTGCTCGAAGGTGGAGACCTCGATCGGGAAAAGGCCGGGAATCGCCCGGTCGACACCATTGTCGGTCGTGCCCTTTGAGAGCCATGCGCCGAAATCCCAGCGCAAGGCGGCGAGCCGGTCGGTCTGCAGGCGGATTTCCTCGTTCCAGCTCTTCTGGTCCTGGATGATCTGGTTCTCGAGGGGCGGCGGCAGGACGAGAAAGCTTTGGTAGGGATTCATGCGCCAATCCGTGTAGCTTGTGACCGTGGTCAGGGTTGCGGAGGAGGGCAGGGCGAATGAGCCCTTCAGCGCCGCTCCCAAGCTGTCCAGGTCCGTCAGGCCTTCCTTGGCCCTGCTGACATCGAAGAGCGGGCCGCCGAGGGGCACGAGCGGCTGCGCGCCGTCGCGGCTGCGGGTGTCGAGCAACTCAAGGGTCAGCTCGTCGCCCGCGGCCGGTCTCAGCCGGACTCGGGCGAAGCCGTTCTCGTTCTCCTGGTCGTCGACGCGGATCCCCAGCCGCTGGTTGGTGATATAGCCGTTCCGGGCGTCATAGTCGGCGTCCACCTCCGCGTCCGCGATCCCCGACGGCGCCGTCCGCACCGTGGCGGCAACCTGCCTTGCGTCATAGCTGCCGTACCCCGTGAGGAGCTCGCCGCCCGCCGATGACCCGGGGTTCTGGGGGCTGAACACCACGACGCCGCCGTCCGTCGCGCGCCCGAATTCCGTTCCCTCGGGCCCCCGGAAAACCGCGACGGAATTGAAGCCGAACAGCCCCGAGGGGTAGGTGAAGCTGCTTGGAAGCGGGATGTCCGCGAAGTACACGGTGACCGCCGGCTCGCTGAAATACGGCGTGTTGGCGAGGCCGCGCAGGGCGAAGAGGCCGCCGTATCCGCCGACGCCGCTGTCCGCGACATGGAAGTTGGCCACGGCCCTGCTCAGGAGCTCCCACGAGCCGGCCGAGGGCCCGATCTCGGGCTGAAGGTCGATTCGCGTTGTCCCGGCCGCATCGGAGGGCAGGTACGTCGCGTTGACGACCACCTCCGGCGTCTGGACGACGCTGTCCGGGCCGCCTTGTGAAAAGGCCGCGCCCGAGGCCGCCAGGGCGGCCGCCAGGCAGGGGAGGCATCGGGGGAATCCTGTGGAGGGGTTGTTCACGTCGATTGTGCCCGGGGGCGCGGGGCCGGCCCGCGACGCGGCCCGGAGGCCACGCTATATTCCGTCTGCGCCGCCGTTCGCCTTCAGCACGTCGGCGAGCGCCACGGGAACGCCCCCGCGTCGCTTGCTCTCGTCGGCCGCCTCCATGAATGTGAGGGTCTCGATGGTTTCCGCGTGGGAGACCGGCTCGACGCCCGTCTGATAGAATGCGATGATCTGCGAGATGAGGCCCTCGTATCCCTCGTTTTGCTTTCCCTCCACGACGGCGTCCGAGCCGAATACGGTGATCCCGAACGCGTACTTGGTGTTGCGGCTTCCCCGGATGGTGGCCACGCGCCCGTCGGACCAGACACCCGTGACCACGTCGGCGTCCGGGGCGTGGGTGCGCACGACCGTCTCGCAGCCCGTGCCCATCAGCGCGTAGCACTTTTCCACGGCGTGGACGCCGTACCAGAACAAATCGGGATGGTGCGGCTCGATCACGGCCGGGCCGTACGAGAACACGCCCTTGAGCTGCCCGATCTTCGCGTCCCTGAGCTCGACCATGTCGGGGGTGAATCGCTCGCCCGAGGCGCTGAAGCAGGGCACGTGGAAACGCCTCGCGAGCCGGAATATCTCGATCCCGTCGCGCAGGCTGGCGGCCAGCGGCTTGTCGATGAATACCGGCTTGTGAAAGGGAAAGACGCGCCGGGCCTCCTCCAGGTGGGTCCTTCCGTCGAGGCTGAGTATCATCACGGCGTCCGCGTCGCGCACGGCGTCCTCGATCGAGCCGAAGAGCTTGACCCCGTAGGTCGCGGTCATTTCCGCGGCAAAGCCGTCGACGCGACTGGCGCTCGCCTCGATGTCCGGACTCCCCCCCTTCCAGGCCGCGACAATGCGCCCCCCCTTGACGCGGTTGGGATTCGCCGGGTCGTTGAGCAGCTTCGCGAATGAAACAGTGTGCGACGTGTCGAGGCCCAGGACGGCGATGCGCAGGTCGGACGCCGCCGCGCCGGTGGCGCTGAACAGCAGCGGAACCAGGCATGTCAGCATCCTCGCGCAGGTGAGCATCGGGCCGCTATCCTTCGGCCCGGATGCGGCCATCCACAAGCAACAAAGAGGGGAATTGCTTGCCACTGTAGTAACCAATCGGTTTAGGTCCGACCATGCGGCGACCTCCCGCCAATCTTCCCGCGGGCTGCGCCCGGCGTGTGGTGCCCGGTGCGGCGGGCCGCGGCGGCAGCCATGGCGGTTGAATGGCGCACCCTCCGGCTTTCCGATGTTCCCGCGGCATGCGGCCTGAGCCAGATCGCCGGCTGGAACCAGACCGAGGCCGACTGGCGCGACTATCTGGCATTCGAGCCGGACGGCTGCCTGGCGGCCGAGATTGACGGCGAGCTCTGCGGCACCGCGACCTCGATCCTCTACGGCGAGGTGCTGGGCTGGATCGGCATGGTATTGGTCCACCCAGGGCGCCGCCGCATGGGCCTCGGCACCGAGCTGTTGGGACGCACGATCCGGTACCTGAGGGGCAGGGGCGCGCGGACCATCGGGCTCGACGCGACCCCTATGGGCAGGAAGGTCTACCTTCCGCTCGGATTTCGCGACGAGTATGAGGTCAACCGCTTCGAAGGCGCCTCCCCGGGGCCTTCCGAAAGTGGCGGCCCGGACGATGGCCTGCCCGTCCCGGGGCCATTCGAGTCGGCGGATCCCGCGTCGATCGCCGGTCTGGACACGGAAGCCTTCGGCGCCCGCCGGCCGTCGGTCCTGTCGGCGCTGAGCAGGCGCAATCCCGGTCTTTGCTTCGCTGAGCGCTCCGGCCGCGAGGTCCGCGGATTCCTGGTCGCCCGCGAGGGCAGGGAGGCGATCCAGGTTGGCCCGAGCGTGGCCCGCGACCCCCTTGCGGCCGAGCGCCTGTTTCGCGCTCTGCTCCTGGCGGCGCACGGCCGGAGGGTGTTTCTCGACCTGCCCGCTCCCAACCGCGCCGGGGCAGCGATGCTGGCGCGTCACGGATTCACCGTGCAGCGGTCATTCACGCGCATGACTCTCGGCGGGGCCGCCCCTCACGGCCGAAACGACATCATCTACGGCACGAGCGGGGCCGAAAAAGGCTAGCGTGGCGGCAGTCTCAGCGGCCTACTGCAGTCCCATGGACCCCCATTCGCGCAAGATCGGGTTTGCCATCGTTGGCACGGGGACGATCGCCGCCTTTCACGCCCGCGCGATCGGCGCCACGCCGGGCGCGGAGCTCCGGGCGGTGCACAATCGCACGGCGGCCAAGGCCCGCGCGTTTGCTTCTGAATTCGGAGGCGACGCCGTGGACGACCTCGATGCGCTGCTCAAGCGGCCCGATGTCGACGCGGTCTGCGTCACGGTTCCGAGCGGTCTCCATGGCGAGGTCTCCATCCGCGCCCTCGCGGCCGGGAAGCATGTCCTCTGCGAGAAGCCGCTTGAGATCACGACGGAGCGCATCGACTCGATGGTGGCGGCCGCGAGGCAGTCGGGCCGGATTCTTGCCGCCGTGTTCCAAAATCGCCTTGGGGCGGGGGCCCAGCACCTGAAGCGGGCGGTCGCCGCCGGCCGCTTCGGCCGCCTGGCTCTTTGCAGCGCCTACGTGAAATGGTGGCGCAGTCCCGAGTACTACAGCGGCTCGCCGTGGAAGGGAACCCAGGAGCTGGACGGGGGCGGCGCGCTGATGAACCAGGCGATCCATGCGGTCGATCTCCTTCAATGGCTTGTCGGCATGCCGACCCGGGTGGGGGCGCAGGTCCGGACCCTGGTGCACCCGATAAGGATGGAGGACACCGCCGCGGCGTGGCTCGAGTTTCCCGGGGGCGCCCTCGGGATCATCGAGGCGGCGACGTCGTGCTTTCCCGGTTCGCGGATGAGGCTGGAGGTCGCGGGGGAAAGGGGCACGGGCGCACTCGAGGACGATCGAATCGTGAGATGGGAGTTCGCGGAGCCCATGGCCGAGGACGAGGCCATTCGCCTCGACACGAGCACCAGCATCGGCGGCGGTGCATCCGATCCCAAGGCGATCGGCGGCGAGGGCCACCGGATGCTGGTCGCGGATCTTGCGGATGCCATCCGGACGGGGCGCCCGCCCCTTATATCCTCCACCGACGCCAGGAATGCGGTCGCAATCATTCAGGCGATCTACCGGTCCGCCCGCACGGGCGCCGCCGAGGCCGTCTCCTGACGGGCGGGGAAAGGCCGCGTCGCTGGAGGCCTAGTGAGACCGCGAGGCGGCATTCGCCCTTGCCTGGGCAATCGTGCCCTCGACCCTTCGAAGCTCGGCGTCCGTCCAGGGCGTTTGGCGGTTTCCGACCGCATTGCGCACCTTGGCGACCGTGGCGACATCGACTGCGCCCAGGTGAAGCCCCCATGAATTCCTCACATAGGTGAGCACCCCGGCAATCTGCTCGTCGCTGAACGCCCCGCCGATCGGCGGCATCGGACCCGCAAACCCGGGGGTTCCCTCCTTGCCGCAGAGAACGATGCGGATCGCGATGTCCGGATAGGTGCCGACCCAGTGCGAGTCGACGAGCGAAGGCGCAACGTTGCCGGTGCCCGTCCCGGTGAGCTGGTGGCAGCCGGCGCACACCTGGAACGCGAGTCTTCCGTGCTCGTAGGATATCTTCTCGTCCGCTGAGAGGGCAACGGCCTGGGGAGCCTCCTGGCGCACCTTCTCCGCCTCCGCCAGCCCCTGCGAATACCTTTCGCCGCCGGCCCGGATCTCGGGGTCCGAGCTCGCGGTCAACGGGGCCAAGGCGTCGGACCTCACAAGGTGGGCGGCGCCGACGGTCCGCCGGAAGCTTGGTGTCAGGACCGGCTCAAACCCGCCCAGGAGCGCCGTGCGCACCCATTTCGGCAGGCCGCCGCCGTCGCCGATGGACGCGATCAGGCGGCGTATCCTGTCCCCGTCGCCCTCGTGCACGATCGCTGTCGAAAGAATGGTCAGCATTGAGGCTAGCTCCGGGCGCCGGTCCAGGGATCCCGCCTGCCCCACGAGGCGCTGGTAGAAGTCGAATTCGCGCCCGCGCAGTCCGGTCGCCAGCGCCGACGGCAGATCGGGGTTGTCCCGCGCCGCGAGCAGCAGCTGGTACATGGCGCCGAACGATGCGTCCGTGTGCGCCTCGCCTAGGGTGAGCGCCAGTTGGACCAGGACCTCCGCCTCGGCATCCTGAATGACGGGTGAAAGCTGCCGGACCATGGCGTCCGCGTCCGCACCCCGCAGGAACCGCTCATGCAGGCGCACCGCGACCGCGCGCACCTTTGCCGACGGGTCGGACAGCGCGTGGCCGAGCAGGCCGGGCTTCGCGGCCCCCAGGCCGTCCAGGGTCCAGAGGGCGCACACCCGGGTGACCGCCCCCGGAGCGTGAAGGGCCATGTCCTCGATGGCCGGCACCGCGCTCCAATCGGCGCGCTCCACGATCTCCTGCTGGGCCGTGTCCCGCCACCATGCGTCCGGATGGGCGAGCAGCGCCGCAAGCTCCTTGCTGCTCATCTCGTCCAGGTCGGGCGTCCGACTCTCGAGGGCACCCCCTTCGTATGTGATTCTCCATATCCTCCCGAGCCCGAAGAACGGCTTGTCCAGCCCGCGGGCCAGGGACTGGTCCCGCAGGTACGAGGTCAGGTAATGGTATTCCTGCAGGACGCCGCGGTACATGTCCACGACGACGATGGAACCGTCCGGGGCATTGAGGAGGGCCACGGGCCGAAACCTGCTGTCGGTCGACGTGAGGAATTCCCTGCCGTCGTAGGCGTTGACCGCGGTTATCCGGCCTTTTTCCTCGGGAAGAAGGTCGCGCTTTATGAGGTTGGCGGCGGGTTCGGGGATGAACGCGTTGCCGTAGAATTCGCCCGGGAAATTCGCTCCCCGATAGATAAGGGGGGAGCAGGCGGCCGTGAATTCAAGCAGACGCCCGTCCTTGCGAACGCCGTCGATATGCCATCCGAGCCTGCCGATGCGGTAACCGCGATTGGTCATGTTCGGATGGCTGGGCCAGACCTCCTGGTCCTTCGCGATCTGGTCATCTGCCCACGGCGCCTCGAGCACGTTGCCATTGCGCACGCTGTAGGCGATGCCGTACAGGTCGCAGCGAAGGTGATCGGTGCTCCGGCAGAAATACAGCCGCCCGTAATCGTCCTGCGAAATGCCGAACTGCCCCCGGACCGGCACGGCCACGCGATCCATGATGCCGTTCCGGTAGGTGTAGTCATACGAGAAATCGATGTCGTGGATCACATTGTCGCGGCCCCAGAGGAGGCTGCCGCTCTCCTCGGGATTCCCCATGGCCTCATAGTTGTCGAGGAGCTGGGTCTTTTCCTCGCAATGGCCGGTGCCATGGGGGTCGCGGCCGAGCCAGAGGTGGGGCGGATCGGAGATGAGGACGCCGTCGCGCATGATCATGATGCCCCGCGCCTCGGTGAAACCCTCCAGCCAGACGGTCCGGCGGTCCAGGTGGCCGTCGTGGTTGCTCGACTCCAGTTTGACTATCTTGCACGTCGGGATGTCGGATTCCTTCACGCCCGCCGCGAGCGCGGGGACGTCCCTTATCATGCCGGAGTTGAAGCTTCCGAATTCAACCTCCCACAGGTTTCCCTGCCGGTCGTAGGCGGCCGCGACCGGATCCTGCACCAGCGGATCCGTCGCCAAGAGCTCAATCTTGAATCCCGGGGGCAGCCTGAAGGTGAGGAGCTCCTGCTCCGCCGCCAGCGCCGGCGACGGCGTCGGGTGGCGTGCCGCCTCGGTCGGCGGAGCCTGCGGGCCCTCAGCGGGGTCGTCTCCACGCTGGGCGCGGAGCTCCAGCGGGATCAGCAACACCGTGGCCAGGAGGACCGTCTTTAATCTCATTGGGGATGGAGCCCGATGCCGGGAGGTAACTAGATCGTTCGGAGCCCGATGGGGGCAAGGGCAAAAACCCCGAGGCGCCGGGCGGCCCCGAACGAACTCCGGGGCTCGGCCGCCATGGCGCGAGCCGGCCGACAATAGAAGTGGACGGGAGGCGTTTCGGTAACTATTCAGACACTTTGCGTGCGAATATCCGCTTCCCGGCGAGCCGCGGCTCATCCCATGACCGAAAAGAAGAAGACCGACATCCGAATCCGGGCAATCCGGACCAGCTATGCGAGCTACCGGTACCGCGCTCCGATTAAATTCGGGGGCCGGACGGTTACGTCATGCGATCTGCTCAACGTGGAATGCGAGGTCGTGACACGTGACGGCAGCGACGCGCAGGGCTTCGGCTCGATGCCGCTTGGAAACACATGGGCTTACCCCTCGGCGACGATGGACAACGAGCAGACCCTCGCGGCGATGAAGCTCCTCGCCGGGCGCTGCGCCAAGCTTTGCGAGGAGCACGCGGAGTTCGGGCACCCGGTGGATCTGGGGACGCACCTGGAAGAAGGTTTCCTTGCGGCGGCACGGGATCTCAGCAGCGACCAGAAGCTGGGACAGGCGATCCCGAAGCTGGCGACGCTGGTCACGGGAAGCGCGTTTGACGCGGCGATCCACGACGGATTCGGAAAGGCTAGCGGCCTGAACTGCTACCGCGCCTACGGCCGCGACTTCATGAGCCGGGACCTGGGGGCCTACCTGGGCCCGCAGTATGACGGCAGCTGGCTTGAGCAGTACGTGGAGAGGGAGTCGGTTCCCCGGCTTCCGCTGTACCATCTCGTCGGGGCCCTGGACCCGCTCACGGCCGCGGACGTGGTCAAGCCGATCGGGGACTCGTTGCCCGAGACCCTGGCGGAATGGATCCGGCGCGACGGCCTGTCCCATCTCAAGATCAAGCTTAACGGGGACGACCCGGCCTGGGACCTCGAGCGCGTTGTCGCGGTGGACCGCCTTGCGACGGGGACGGACAGGGCGCAACGGGGCGGCGATTGGCAGTACTCCCTCGACTTCAACGAGCGGTGCCAGAGCGTCGAGTACCTCATCGAGCTGCTGAACAAGCTGAGGGAGAGGTCCCCGCTGGGATTCAAGCGGGTCCAGTATGTCGAGCAGCCGACGGCCCGGGATTTGAGGGCGAATCCCCAGAATCGGATGCACGCCGCCGCGAAGCTAAAGCCGGTCGTCATCGACGAGTCCCTCACGGACCTGGAAAGCCTGATGCTCGCGCGGGAGATGGGCTACACGGGGGTGGCCCTCAAGGCATGCAAGGGCCAGAGCCAGTCGCTCCTCATGGCCGCGGCCGCCCAGAAGCTCGGCCTATTCCTCTGCGTGCAGGACCTGACCTGCCCCGGTGCGTCGCTCATCCAGTCGGCGAGCCTCGCGGCACACATTCCGGGCGTCTCGGGCATCGAGGCCAACTCGCGCCAGTACTGCCCCGCGGCCAATGTGGGATGGGACGAGCGGTTTCCGGGCGTATTCCAGGTGCGCGAAGGAATGATGGACACGTCCAGGCTGCGCGGCCCGGGACTGGGCGCCGTTTGACCGATTGGGGGCGCCCCGGGCCGCAGGAGGAGATTCGCCTTGCCAGCCCGCTCGGGCCCGAGCACCAACCATCCACTGGAGCCCCTTCCGGCCACGCCTCCCAATGATTTTCCATGCCCGTTAGACCCTCCAATCGGAATCCCGATCGCACCCGCCGCCGGTTGCTCCAGGCGTCCATCCGCCTCTTTTCCGCGCGGGGCTACCATGGGGTCTCGGTCGACCAGATCGTGGCTGCGGCCCGGGTCAACAAGCGGATGGTCTATCACTATTTTGGCAGCAAGGAGGCGATCTACCGGGCGGCCCTGCAGGAGGTGTACAATCGCATCGAGGGCGTCGAGTTTCACGCAGTGGAGCGCGCGATGCGTCCCAGGGAGAGACTCATGAGCCTGCTCGAGAGCTACTTCACGTTCCTCGACAAGAACCCCGAGTTCACCCAGCTCGTCCAGTGGGAAAACGTCGATCGGGGCCGCCACATCGCCAAGGAGGTCCATCTGCTGTCGAAGAATCCGTTCCTTTCGCGGTTCCGGCAGATTGTCGAGGACGGCGTGAGAAACCACGAGTTTCGGCGCGACATCGACATCCCCCACCTCCTGATCCATTTCATCGGCAGCTGCTTCATCTACCATTCCAACCGGTTCTCCCTGTCGCAGGGGCTCAACATGGACCTTGGGGACCCGAGGGAGCGCGCCAAGGGACTCCGTCAATTGCGCACGCTGATATTCGAGGGGATCAGCGCGTCGCCGCGGGGGAAGTAGCGGCCGGGGATGCGGAACCGGCGGCGGCGTAATATCGTGCTGCGTTGAAGATCAGCACGCGGTTGCCGGCTACATCCACCGGGTAGGACGGGTCCTTGGGGGAGTTCATGTAGCAGACCTCGGCGGGATTGGGGTACACATGACCTGACGGGTCGGCGCCGTCGCTGACGTCGGGCCCGATCGCCGGCCAGGGCATCGCTCCCCACCAGCCCGGCTTGGCCGAGAGATAGAACGAGGCCGGAAGCTCGTGGCTCGCGGGCACGGCGTTCGCAAACTGGCTGAGGCCGCTCGGCACCTCGGACGCCTCCCATCGCGCCCGACCGCTCACGGTGTCGTAGTTCCCCCATCGCACGAGGGTGCCGGCCGTCGCCGGGTCGCTTCTCAGGGTCGACGTCACATTGCCCTCATTCCCCGACCACCCGAGCGTATAGATGGAGTGGTTGCCGTCGACGCCATCGGGGGGCAGGTCCTCATAATGGGTGTGGTACCCCTGCTTCCCGAGGACGTTGCCGACAAGGTTGAAATACCGCGTGCCGGTATACAGGTGGACGGGGATCGTCTGCTTGAGCATGCCGGGCTCCCAACCGGTGTATTGGTTGCGGAATGACGTGATGAAATGATGGGTCCCGTGGATGAAGTCGGAGATGAGCCCCGTGGAGTCATTTCCCTCGAAGAGCATCATCTCGGATCCGGCCGCGTGCAGCACGTTGGCCGACATCTGCCAGACCCTCGGCGGTTTCCACGGTATGTAATAGTCGTCAACGGCGAAGTTGTAGGCCCAGACGCTCCCGGAGCCGCTCCCGTTTGTGATCATGGGCGACACGATGTGCTGGAAGATGTTGTTCTCAATCAGGTCGTCCGCGCCCATGAACATCTCGACCCCGTAGCTCAGGAAGATCGAATTCTGGGTCGAATAGAAATAGCTGTCCCGCACCACGCAGTGGGTCGCCAGGAAAAACCAGACATGGTTGCGGTTGGAATTGATGTCCCGGACGCCCTTGACCCAGCACCGGTAGGCGTTGAAGAGAAGTATGCCCGACTTTGCGTCGCTGTTTCCATGGTCGATCGACAGGTCCTCGACCCCATCGCCGCTGACCACGGTGTTCGCCCACCAGGCGCCCGGCTTCTGCCCGCTTCTCCAGTTTGGCATGTAGAGTCCCGGGGAGATGGTGACCCTGTTCCCCTTAATGGCGGTGACCAGCACCATCTGCATCTCGCAGCGGCCCGGTCGGCCCGAGCCGCCCGGGCCCTCGTTTGCGGACACGTTCTTCTTCTGGTTCTCCCAGATCGCCCCGGTGTCCGTGTCGGAATCGTCGAGCTGGTCGAGGCAGACGATGCTCTTGCCGGCGACCAGGTTCGCCGTGCTGCTCAGGGTGATCTGGGTGGCGCCTCGCGAATAGCCGTCGGTCCATTCCGCGGTGTTGCTCGGGGCCCCCGAGCTGCTGCCCTCGGCGTGCGGGAGGTTGGTGTCAAAGTTCTCGATGCAGATGTCCGAGCTGATGCCCCTGCGGACCTCGCTTCCCGTGAACACGAGGAATGTCCGGTCGGCGCCCGCGCCGCGCAGGGTCACGTCGCTGTGGTTGGCGAAGTCGATCCCCGTCGCA
>Ga0182018_10000157_pt1 | contig 86844 bp, 52 predicted proteins | sample 812P2MmetaG_FD_120490 | JGI IMG/M metagenome (GOLD analysis project Ga0182018, IMG submission 120490) | Permafrost microbial communities from Stordalen Mire, Sweden - 812P2M metaG | ecosystem: Environmental > Terrestrial > Soil > Wetlands > Permafrost | place: Sweden: Stordalen | collected...
CAAATCTTCAACGCCAACTACATCTACAGCATCCCGTTTTTCAGGCACAGTTCCAGCACGGCGCTGCGCTCCATCCTTGGAGGCTGGGAGTTCTCCGGGATAACGGTCGCGGAATCGGGAACGCCGCAAGCGCTGGTCTATAACGGCGCCGATACCCTGGGGCTGGGCGGCGGAACTACCAACCGCCCGGACGAGGTGGCGCCGGTTTCCTACCCCAAGACGCGGACCGCTTGGTTTAGCGCCAGCTCGTTTGCAAGCCCGGTCGCTCCTTGGAACGGCGGGCCGAACGAAGGCTTCGGCAATGCCGGCAGGGACGCGGTTGTCGGGCCGGGGCTGTTCAACTTCAATATGTCCTTGTTCAAGACCTTTGTATTCCGTGAAGGAGGACCCAGACTTGAACTGCGGTTCGAGTCCTTCAACACCTTCAACCACACGGAATTCCAAAATATCGATGTGGGCAGCACCGACCCGAACTTTGGGCAGGTGACGTCCTCATACGATCCTCGCGTTCTGCAGTTGGGCGCGAAGTTCAGCTTCTGACCTCGTAACACCCCAAACGTGGGCGCGGCGGCTAACACTGCCGCGCCCGATTCTTTATGCGGGCGCCTATCCTTCTATTGCGCGGAACCTCACCGGCAAGCGAAAATGCGGTCGAGATGCGCGTGAAACCGCTTGTGTCCTTGGCAATTGCCCCGACCATAGCCTGGATCGTGATCCTGGCTCTGGCGGCTGCTAACTGCCCGGGACAGGACGTAGCGTCAGCGGACAATCAGCGCCAGACAGCAATTTCCCTCGAGCAAGAGGGCAAGAACGCCGACGCCGAGGTGGTGTGGCGTGCCTTCTTGAAAGTTCAGCCGACGAACGCCGAGGCCCTCGCCCACCTGGGCTTGCTCGAAGCTCGGAAGGAGCATTACACCGAGGCGGTCGCCTTCTATCGCAAGGCCTTGGCGCTCAATCCGACGATGCCCAGCTTACGGCTGAACCTCGGGCTCGCGCTCTTCAAGGCCGGGGAGTTGAAGCAAGCCATCCAGACATTCGATCTGCTGCTTAAGAGCCAGCCTCAGAATCCCGCCGAGGCGCTACGCCTCAAGACTCTGATAGGGATGGCCCACTACGGGCTGGGAGATTACGCGGCAGCAATTCCGTATCTGAAACAGGCCACGGCCGGCGACCCGCAGAACCTTCCTTTCCGCCTCGACTTAGCGCACAGCTGCCTCCGGACCAAGCAGTATCCCTGCGTGCTCGATGTCTACCACGAAATTCTGATGTTAAACGCGGAGTCGGCGGAGGCGGATATGCTAGCCGGCGAAGCGCTGGATGAGATGAATGACCATGCCGGGGCCATGCAGCAGTTCCGCGCCGCCGTCAAAGCCAATCCCCAGGAGCCCAACGTGCACTTCGGTCTGGGCTACCTGTTATGGACACAAGGCCAATTTGACGAAGCCGCCCAGGAATTCCAAGCCGAACTGACCAACGTCCCCAATCACGCCCAAGCTCTGGCCTATCTGGCCGACACCAACATAAAAATGAACCATCCCGACGTCGCCCTCGCACTGATTCAGAAGACCATCCGCATTAACCCGCGGATTGAGATGGCCCACCTTGACTTGGGGATCCTGTATGTCAATGAAGGGCGCCGTGACGACGCCCTGCAGGAACTGAAAGTAGCCGCCAAGCTAAGCCCCGACGACGTGAACGTTCACTGGCGGCTGGGGCGCCTTTACAAGGCAATGGGAAGGAACGACGATGCAAACGCCGAGTTCCAAAAGACCAGCAGCCTGACCAAAGCGAATGATTCGGTCTCCAGTAAGATCGACAACGCGCGCACACCGTGAGCCGAAGCGGACCGCCTTGTTCGGTCTCACCTGGCGTATCCAACCGTCGGACAGAAAGCGAAGAGGTCGCAACGAAACCAGCCATAGCGCAGCGCGGCGTTGGCCATCATGAAGACTTCACATACCCCTGCGGCTTGCCAAGTTCTAGGGCGTCCAGAATCTCACGGCCGCTGAGGAAAAAATGCGTCAGTGAATCGTTACACTTTACGACGCGCTAATTTCTCGTGTATCATTTTCGCTCCAAGGTACGTCCTACGTATTGCGGAGTAAGATTTTCGACGTCCTAGCTCAGTCTCCGGAGTTCGGATGGCGTTGGTTCGTAGACCGGAAGCAATTGTCCGGACTTCTTGTCCCACACTCGCAGTGTGTTTTGGTTTGAAGAAATCGCCGCCTTCCCAGCTCCCTTCGTCCACCCCATTCCAGCACCGCTCCAAAATTCACCTTCAACCACGACCGCAGAAGCATCACAAGGGAGGAGTCTATGGCGTCGAATCTCGTTCAGATTGGCACTGAATCGGATATCAAGCAGCGTTTAGAGGCGGAACGCGCGCGGTTGCGCAAGATAGCCGGCCTGGACCAGGGCAAGCATTTCCACCGCCCGGTTGAGCGGGCCTTTACAGCGGAAGAACGAAACCGGGTAACAATTTTATTTGGCGGCTTCACATGGAAACACGAAGACCTGATTCGTGCCGTATTCCAGGGTTGTGGTTATAACTGCGAGAAACTTCCTGTCCCGGACGTCGCCGGCTTCCAGACGGGAAAGGAATTTGGCAACAACGGCCAATGTAATCCGACGTACTTCACCGTCGGCAACCTGGTGCAGTATCTCCAGTTTTTGGAGAAACAGGGTCTCTCACGCCAGAATATTTTGGATAACTACGTCTTCTTTACGGCTGGTTCGTGCGGCCCGTGCCGATTCGGAATGTATGAGGCCGAATATCGCTTCGCGCTGAAGAACGCAGGCTTCGACGGCTTCCGCGTGCTGTTGTTCAAAGACAGCGATGGAATCAAGGCCGAGTCGGGAGAGCCCGGGCTGAAGTTCACAATTGATTTTGGCTTCGGAATGCTGAACGCCATGCACCTGGGCGACGTGATCAACGACCTCATATACCAAATCCGTCCCTTTGAAGTGAACAAAGGCGAGACCGATCGCGTCTTTCGCAAGACGGTGGAGGGATTGTGCGAGGACCTCAAGAATCGCAAAGCGTTCGAGATCGAAAAAGTGGCACCGGACTGGGCGAAGCCTAAGTTCAAAAGCAATAAGGTCCTGCGAAACACCTTCAACGTGTTTGGCAAATGGCACGAGCACATGTGGGGCAAGGATTACTTGCATGCGTTACAGAACGCGCGCGAAAAACTGAACTCCATCGAAGTCGACCGCGCGCGGGTAAAACCGGTGGTCAAAATCACCGGTGAATTTTGGGCCCAGCTCACCGAGGGCGATGGCAACTTCCACATGTTTGATTTCTTGGAACGTGAGGGCGCGCAGGTCTTGGTTGAGCCAATCGCTACTTGGGTCGCTTACCTGATGTACCAGGCGAAAGCCCACGCCATAGCGAAATGGCCGGTAAATCGACCTCATTCCGGCCCGAAATGGTACGAGGCCAAAAAGCAGTTCGCCAACTACATCGGATTGCGCAAGAAGTTATGGGGAATCGGTGCCGGCCAACGCATGTGGAACTTCTTCTATCATCGGACCATCAGGCAGCTGGGTGGGATCAGTCACCAATTGGTGCCTCAGACCGAGCTGGCCGAATTGGCACATCCCTTTTACAACCAGTTCGCTCGCGGTGGAGAAGGACATCTCGAAGTCGGGAAGAACGTTTACTACACCATCCACAAACGCTGCCACATGGTGCTGGCGCTGAAGCCCTTCGGCTGCATGCCTTCGTCGCAGTCGGACGGAGTGCAATCCGCGGTAATCAACAAATTCAAAGACATGATCTTCCTGCCCATCGAGACTTCTGGCGAAGGCGAAGTGAACGCGCACAGCCGCGTCCAGATGGCCCTCGGTGAAGCCAAGGTCAAGGCCAAGGCGGAATTCGAGCAGTGCCTCAAGTCGACGGGCAAAAGTCTTGAGGAAATCCATAGCTATATGGACGAGCATCCCGAGCTTAAGCGCCCGTTCTATCACGTGCCTCACCGTGAAGGGGTCGCGGGCACAGCCGCGCAATTTGTCCTGCACGTCAACGATCGGATCAACCGGGACAAGCGGTTCTGGAAGCGGTCGCGCACAACGGGGATCGCGATCCCAGCAGCTTCCGGCGACTAAAAACATTCTCATAGAAATTCGGATCCTTAGCGGGCAGAGCAGTTGCGTCTCGGATGGATACAACGTATTTGCCGAGGAACTACGCTGATACGAGTTGGCGTGGACTTTCTAGCAGAGAGGAAGCAATGCACGACCACAAGGTCTCGCAGCTAGTTCAGATTGCACCGCTTCGGCCGCAACTACAGCAAGTTCCTCACGCGCACAAGCCGCACGATCACATCACCAAGTTCTGGGTGGGGCTTGATGTCGGCTCAACCACGGTCAAAGCTGTTGTGGTCGACCAATCGACCGACCAGGTTCTGTGGCAAGACTATCAACGCCACGAGACCAAGCAGCCCGAAAAGACGCTGGAATTCCTCAAACGCATGGAATTCGAGGTTGGAATTGATCGGCACAATACTCGAATGTTCGTGACCGGCTCGGGCGGCGGCGCAATTGCCGACCAGGTTGGCGCCAAATTCGTGCAGGAGGTTACCGCCGTTTCCTTGGCTGTCGAGAAACTTCATCCCGAGGTGTATTCGGTCATCGAACTCGGCGGTCAAGACGCGAAGATTATTGTCTTTAAAGACGATGTAGAGACGGGCCGCAAGAAAAAAATTCCCTCGATGAACGACAAGTGCGCGGGTGGCACCGGCGCGGTCATCGACAAAATTAATGCCAAGCTGAAGATTCCTACCCATCAGCTGGCGGAACTCCAATACAAGGGAATCAAGCTCCACAGAGTCGCCGGCAAGTGCGGCGTGTTTGCGGAAACCGACATCAACGGTCTGCAGAAGGTCGGGACGCCGCCGGACGAGCTCATGGCGTCACTGTTTGAAGCCATCGTGCTGCAGAATCTCAGCGTGCTGACTCGCGGCCACACCTTGCGGCCGCACGTGCTGCTGCTCGGCGGTCCTAACAGCTTTATTCGCGGCATGCGTGAAGCGTGGCAAGCCAATATCCCGCGCATGTGGCAGGAGCGCAAGGTCGCGGTTCCCGACGGTTCGAAGCCGGAAGATCTCATTAAAGTCCCGCAGAACGCGCAATACTTCGCCGCACTCGGCGCCGTTGAGTTCGGCCGCAGCGAGGACGACTGTATCGGCTGCTATCGCGGCTACGACGAGCTGGTTCGCTATATCGAGTTCGGCCGGCAGGAGGAAAAAGCCAAGGCCGGAGGCAAAGGCCTGGTCAGCGATCCCTCCGAACTCGACATTTTCCGCGAATCCTATCGTCGCAAGAAGTTCACGCCTGCGACCCTTCAAAAGGGCAGCACCATAGGAGGATTCATCGGCATTGACGGTGGATCGACGTCAACCAAAGCGGTTCTGCTCGACGAAAAGGGCGACATCGTCTGCAAGTCCTATCAGCTCTCGAACGGGAATCCCATTCAGGACACCGTTGAGATGTTCGAAAGCATCCGCGGCCAAATCGAAGCGCAGAACGCCAAACTCGAAGTGCTGGGCGTCGCGACCACCGGCTATGCCAAGGACATTTTAAAAGATGTTCTGAAGGCCGACGTCGCCTTGGTGGAAACCGTAGCCCACACGGAATCCGCCCTGAAATTCTACGAAGACCCACACGTGATCGTGGACGTCGGCGGCCAGGATATCAAAATCATCATCCTCCACAACGGCCGCGTAAAAGACTTCAAGCTCAACACGCAGTGCTCCGCCGGAAATGGATACTTCCTCCAATCCACCGCCGAAGGTTTCGGGCTGAACGTCAATCAGTTCGCCGACCTCGCCTTTTCCGCGCAAGCTATGCCCGTGTTCGGGTACGGCTGCGCCGTCTTCATGCAATCCGACATCGTGAATTTCCAGCGACAGGGCTGGCAGGCCGAGGAAATCCTGGCTGGCCTCGCGGCCGTACTTCCCAAGAATGTCTTCCTATATGTTGCCAGCATCCCCAATCTTGCCGCGCTCGGTACGCGCTTTGTCTTGCAGGGTGGAACGCAAAACAATCTCGCCGTGGTGAAGGCCGAAGTGGATTTCATCCGCAACAGTTTTCGTGCCTCTGGGAAGCAGCCGGAAATCATCGTGCATGAACACTGCGGAGAATCCGGCGCCATCGGCGCAGCGCAGGAATCGCTCCGTCTGTGGCGCAACGGCCAGCAATCCACGTTCATCGGGCTCGATGCTGTGCGCAAGATCGAATACCGCACGACCCGCAACGAAGCGACGCGCTGCTATTTCTGCAAGAACAACTGTTTGCGCACGTTCATCGACGTCCGCACCGAACCCGTGAAAAACCTGGTGCCCCTCGAGCGCATTACCAAGGTTCCCCTAATGACCGGCGAGCAACGGCTGATTATCGCCACCTGCGAAAAAGGAACTGTTGAAGACCTCAGCGAAATGAAAGACATCAAGGCTGGTTTGGACAAAATTCGCGATCAGCATCCCAATTTTGTCGATGTCGCTTCGAAGGAAGTCTTCCGCCCCACGAACGCCAAAAATGTCGCCGACCCAATTCCTACACGTGCCTGGACTCAGTCCGTTAAGCAGCGCGTCGCCCTCATGCAAAATCGCAGCAAAGTCCGCGTCGGCATTCCGCGCGTGCTCAACATCTACACCTACGCGCCGCTGTTCAACGCCTACTTCGAAAGCTTGGGCCTCCAGCCGGAGAACGTCGTCTATTCCGACTATACGAGTTCGGAACTGTATCGCGCCGGCGCCAGCCGCGGGGCCATCGATCCTTGCTTTCCGGCGAAAATCGGAATATCCCACGTCTACAACCTGATTCAGGAGAAGCATCGCAAGAAGCCACTCGACGCGATCTTCTTCCCCATGTACGACGTTCTGCATTCGCCCTTGGTGAAGATTGTCGGCGCAAACGCGTGCCCAACCGTGACCGCAACTCCCGAAACGGTAAAGGCCGCGTTCACCAAAGAGAACGATGTCTTCGCCGAAGCCAACCTGAAATACATCGACCCGGTCCTCAATTTCGCAGATCGCAAGTTGTTCGCCTACCAGATGTTGCAAGCATGGCAGCCGGTCCTGGGTCTCTCTCCGGAGGAAAACGATCGCGCCGTGGAGTCAGGATTTTCCGCGTTGAAGGACTACGAGACCAACATTCGCAAGCGCGCTCGGCAAGTTCTCGATCAGTTGGAGCGCGAAGACCGCATCGGCATCGTCATGTTGGCGCGTCCCTATCACCACGATCCCGGACTCAATCACGAGATCCTCGACGAATTCCAAAAGCTCGGCTACCCCATCTTTTCGCAGAATACACTTCCGCTCGACGAGGACTTGCTCGAAAGGCTTTTTGGCGACGAGGTAAGGGCTGGCGTAATCAGCAGCCCGCTCGACATCACTGACGCCTGGAAAAACTCCTACTCGTGCAGCACCAACCACAAAGTTTGGGCCGCGAAGTTCGCGGCGCGACATCCCAATCTGGTGGCTCTCGAAATCTCCAGCTTCAAATGTGGGCACGACGCGCCTATCTACGGTGTGGTCGAAGGCATCATCGAGCAGTCCGGCACGCCTTACTTCTGCTTCAAGGACCTCGACGAAAACAAGCCCTCCGGCTCCATCAGGATCCGCGTCGAAACCATCGACTATTTCCTGCGCCGTTATCGCGAAGAGGTCATCCGCAAGCGCAAGGCCGAGCACGACATCGAGGCGCAACTCGCGGCCCTCGAGGCGCAATTGCGGAACGAACACGCGGAGATCCCGCCCGAACTCCTGCAATCGCAGCTGGCAGCCAATAGCTGGCTACCAGAGCAGGAAATCGCTGGCGATTGATCCATCCTTGGGCGGGCAAACGCCCCGATTTCAATTCTTCGTCACCGTCGCCAAGAATCGAGTCCCCGGGAACTCTATTGCACGATCAGCGTAAGCGTCGCTGAGTGGGACACGGTTCCCGAAGTCGCCGTTACAGTCAGCTTGTAACTCTGCTGCTGCGCGCCTAGGGAACTGCTGTTGTTAGACGCGCAGCCGGCGAGTGCCGTCAAGGGGATGACCACCACCGCGAACAGCAGCCATGTCGCGATGCGTCTGTGCTTGCCCGCCGCTCGCCGAATCCTTCCGCCGAAGGGCAGCAGTAACATCCCCACCATCATGGGCGACAGCTTGAATGCAAGTAGTTCGCCGCGACCAAGGGACGCCGTCTGGTTCGGCACTTGGACCGCCAGTGCGATGCTTGCCGGACCAGTTCCGGCGGCAACCGTTGCCGGCGTAATCGTGGACATCGCACCCGTTGGCACGCCGATCACAGTCAACGTTACTGCGGCTGGCAGTGTTGAACCACCTGCGGGATTCACCTTTAGCGCGTAGCTGGCGGTTTCTCCGGGCGACACCATCGACAAGCCGGTCGAGACGCTCAAGGTAAAATCTTCCACGATTTCCGTAAGCGCTGAACTCGTCGCCGTCGCGAAAGTATTGTCACCGCCGTAGACCGCCGTGATCGAGTGCGTGCCAGTCGCGAGGCTCGACGTAGTATAGGTCGCCGTATCCTGAGCAAGCGTCACCGCACCCAGCAACGCGGTTCCATCGTAGAAGGTGACCGATCCGCCCGGCGTGCCGGCGGAAGTAGTGACAGTCGCCTTGAAGGTCACGGCGGTCGTCACGACCACCCAACTTGCCGACGAGGTCAGCGTAACACTCGACGCAGTTTTACCAACCGATTCCGTCAAGACTGCGCTGGTAACCGCCAAAAAGCTACCATCTCCACCGTAAGCGGCTGTGATCAAGTGCGTTCCAGCCGTTAAGCTTGCCGCCGTGTAAGTTGCCACGCCCTGAGCGAGCGTCCCTGTACCCAACAGCGTCGATCCATCGTAGAAACTCACCGATCCAGTCGGCGTTCCGGTCGAGAATGATAGCCGAGCCGTAAAAGTGACCACCGTATTCGGCGGCACAGAGGTTGCCGATGAGCTCAACAGAACCGCGGGCATGGCTCTGCCAACCGTCAGCGCTACGCTGCCGCTTGCAGAGTTGTAGTGCGTTGTGTCGGTCGGCGTAAATGCCGCCGTGAGCGCGTAGCTGCCGACGCCGAGCACGCTCGCAGCGGTCACAGCGCTCGCGCTTCCGCCCTGCGGCGTAGCCGTATACGTAAAACTTCCAGCCACCGTCGCCGCCCCATTCATCGCCGAGGCATTCAAGACTCCACTCAGATTGGTGCCATAAGCAATCGGTGAAGGCTGCGTCCAATTGATCGTCGGTGTAATCGGAACGATCACGCCGGTGCCGCTGACAGCAATCTGCTGTGTGCCATTGCTGGCGTTCAGTTGATTGTCCGTCACGACGATGTTGGCGACGAGAGCACCCGCGCTTTGCGGCGTGAACTCCACCGACACATCGCACGTCGTACCCGCCGCAACCGAAGTGTTCAGCGCGCACAGATTCGTATCGCCGGTATTCTCCGAGAAGCTGGCCGTGTACGTCGGACCCGCGGCAAGAACCAGTGACTCGTTACCCAGGTTCGTCAGGGTGACCGTCTCCGCGCTGCTGGTTGAACCCACAGTAGTTGTCGGAAAGCTGAGATTGCCGCCGCTAACGTCGACCCTCACGATGCGACTATTGGTCCAGTCAGGAATAAACAGGTTACCGGCCGCGTCGACCGTGACTCCGAACGGATTGCCGAGCGTCGAAGGGTTCGTCAGGCCTGGCACTTGCACCACCGACGCAACTCCTGCCGTCGTTATTTGCACGATTTGGTTGTCACCCGAATCCGCGACGTAGATATTCCCCATTCCATCCACTGCTACCCCTTCGGGATTGTTGAACGTGATGCCAGAAGGAGCCAACAAGGAAGCCACGCCCGCCGCGGTTACCTGTACCACTCGATTGTTGAATCGGTCGGCAATATAAATGGTTCCGGCGAGGTCCACTGCAACTCCAGTCAAGGTGCCGCCGGGGAAGGAATAGCTTCCGGTACCAATAACAGTACCGTTGCCCTCCGAAGTGGATCCCGCTACCGCCAGAGATGAAACCTTGACGACGCGGCCGTTCTGCCAATCCGCGATATATAGATTGCCTGCCGCATCAAAAGCCAGTTCCGTGGGCCCGCCGATCGCCGTGCTCAGGCCATCGATGCTCAGCACCGAAGCAACCCCTCCCGGCGTCACCACGACGATCCGGCCGGCGGCAATGTCAGCAATGAAGAGATTGCCAGCCCCATCCAAAGCCACGCCCGTTGGGTACTGCAACGTCTCGCTACCTGTGTTGACCACCGACGCGCTTCCGCCGCCCGCTGGCACTTCCACGACATTCCCGCCCGTATAGTTGCTGGAATAAATGTTCCCCAGTCCATCGATCGCCAACTGAAACGGCAAGCTGGTCGTGACGCCGCCCGTGTTCACCACGGTCGTTACGTTCGGGGACAAGGACGCTACTGGCGAGTCGCTCGACGCATACAGCGGGACGGTAAGCATCGGATTTGGAGGATTGGCGTTGTCGTAGAGCACCACTGCGCCACGGCGCAAACCGGGAGCGGTAGGTACGTACTGAATATTTACCGAGCAACTTGTATTCGATATTCCCGAGGTGCACGTATTTCCGCCGGCCACCATGAAATCGAGGCTCTGCGCTCCAAAAGTGAAAGCCTTCACCGTACCCAGCGTCGTGGATCCGATGGTGAAGGGCAGTGTCAGCGTGATCGCACTGGATGTTCCCATTTGAGCATGGCCAAATCCGACGGCCGACATCGCCAAGGCCGCAGCGCGGCCATGGTTGGTATCCGCGATATAGAGGGTGCCGGAAGTGTCTACGGCAACTCCTTTTGGCTGGCCCAAAGTCAAGATGCTGGTGTTCACAACAGAACCATTCCCGCTCGCGTCCACCATGACCACACGGCTGTTACTTGTATCTGCAATATAGACATTCCCCACGCTGTCGACAGCCACACCTATGGGATTGCTCAGAGCTGTGCCCAGGCCGTTGATCGTGAGAACCGAACCCGCCGTCCCTCCGGCAGTTACGATCACGATGCGGTTGTTCGCGGAATCCGCGATATAAAGATTTCCCGATGTATCCACCGCCGCGCCGGTCGGAGTACTGAGGGTCGTGCCCAGGCCAGTGATGCTGAAGACCGCGGCTGCGCCTCCTGCGGGCACTTCCACGATCCGATTGTTGTCGGTGTCCGCAATAAAAATGTCTCCCGATGGATCTAGCGCCACGCCTCGCGGCGAATTCATCGTCACACCGCTGGTATCCACCACTGATCCGCTTCCCGCCGCGGTTGCTTCCACGATGCGATTGTTCCCCGAATCCGCAATGTACAAATTGCCTGAACCATCGATTGCAACGCCCGTCGGAGCGTTCAGTGCGGTCCCCAAACCACTGATGGCGAACACAGACGCAACGCCTTGCGCAGTAATCCTCACGATTCGGTTGTTGCTGGTGTCCGCGATGTAGATATTTCCGCCCGTATCGACCGTCATGTCTGCCGGCACGCTAAGCGTCAGCGAACCGGTGCTCAGCGTGGAGACGACACCTTGGAATGAGAGTCCAGTGGCGAACGAAATTCGCGGTATCAGGAGCGCCAACACCGCCAGCGCTGCGAATCTCAAGAACCGCCCGTCTATCTTTGCGGCACGTGATCCACCGGCATTGACGTGGGCAGACGTTTCGACAGCAGTCGAAAACGGATGGGAGATCGCAGTACTTTTAGGAGAACCAGAACCCAAATTTCGGTTATGCGCAAATGCCATTTTGCAAGACCTCATCCTTGTGCGGAATGTGACGAACGCCGACTGGGGTTTGCGACAAAGTCGGCTTGAACAGGAGCCCACAAAACCAGCTTTGGCTCATGGCCCTGTTCGTTTTGCGGTGGTGCTGAAATACCCGAGCCGCAGATAGCTGAAACCCCTGCGCATAGCTGCTTATGGCAGTTGAGATACCAAAGCCTCCCCGGCAAAGCCCTGTATTTGCAGCGAATACGCTTGCGCCGGGCGACGTTCGCGGCGTCGCAGTCCAGCACCTGGAATCAGGTCCCGAACTCAGACAAACGCCAGCTGCAGGGATGACCGCGTGTCAAATCGAACGTCAGCGCATCAGCTTCGTTGCTTGTGCCGTTGTTGCGGCCGCTTTCCGAGGTGTGCGGTTTTTGGGGTAGGATCGAGCCATCAAATTGGAGGATATACCGTGAAAAAACCAATTCAGACAATTCTGATCGTTGTTATCGTGATCCTTGGTCTGATTTCTTTCAGGATGTACGCGTCAATTCCAAACCCGCCTAAGCCACAGATCTGGACGCCAGGATGCGTCGCATCCGTGCCACGGTCCTGGGGAATGTTCAAGGGCGCTTCTACACAATCAGGACTAGCCTTTGAGGATAGCGCGGGCACGCTTCGTTTTCTGACCAACATTCCTTGCGATGGCTCTCCGGTTGTCGCTCTAGAGATTCGCAGAACCCCAGGCAGTCTTCCCAATGTCGGGAACCAGTAGTCGCGGTCGAACCTTAGTATGAGACCAATTTCTCGCTCCGGCACCCAACCGCACAACGCAAGTTCACGCACCAGGCGGTAGACGCCGCTATTTTGTCGCTGGAGGGAATTTCGGCGGGATCACCGCGTAGCCCGGCGCCGCTTGCGTAATGTTGTGGTCCAGCTTTGCGTTCGCCTCGTCGATCGCCCAGCGAATTCCCCCGCCAACCACACTCACCATAAAGGGAATCTCCCAATTTTCCGGGCGGTCGCCCATGGCGGTATAGAAGACGCGACCCTTGCCATGCATTCGCGCCCAGGTCATCGGATAGGAAGGCCGCTGATACGGCTCGCCTTTCATGCCCTTGGTATCCAGCGTCAGGATCACGTGGATGTCCGGCATGAAGTCCTTCAGCGAATACCATTCGTCGGTAAAGCTCACCGGCGAACTCACGCCTTCCAGTCCAGGGAACTTGGGGTCGTTTATGATCACGTCCGTCGTCTGCAATCGCGGATCGCGTCCGTGGGTGATGAACTCGCCGCCCAGCATCCGCAGGTACGGATCACTTTGTTCCCCATGAGCGATGTATCGATTCGCAAGATCTTCGGTGTCCGGCGGAGTATGAAATGTGTCGGCGGCCGCATGCGCTCCCACAAAGCCGAGTCCTCCATGCACTGCATCCAGCAACGCCTGCTTGCCGGCCGCCGTCATGGGCGGCTGCTTGTCGGTTCCGGGCGTCGTGAGGTCTCCGGTAGTGAAGAAAAACGCGGCCGCATAAGAGTGAAGCTCGGGTGAGTCAAAAATGCGGCCATCTTTGGTGGCGTTGACCTCGAATCCATACTTCGCCGCCAAACCGCGGACACACCGCTCCACAACACTTGGGTTTCCCGGCGTCGTTTTCACCACATCGTGCTCCCATCCAGAGGACTTGGTGAAGAGCAGAACCGATTTCTTGCTGGCTGCGGATAATCGGCTCGACAACGCCAAGCCCGCGCTACCCATGGCAACGGTGCGAAGAAATTCCCTGCGACTGGCAGCATCCATCGTCATTTTATTTTCTCCGTTTCCTGTTCCGGCAATTCATAAAGCCACGTCAGAAGTCTCTAGCCGAGTGTTTCGCCGTTACAGCGCGGCTTCAACCATGGCATAGAGCTCGCGATAGCGCAGGTTTTTAACCTGTGAGGTCAGCTATGCCCATCGCCATGGTCGCAGCTGGGATAGCTCTCGAACGCATAGTTGCCGTTCCAGCCCAGTTCGCGCATGCCTTGTTCGGACGAATAGTACGCCCCGACGATCCACGCTTTCAAATTGTGAAACTGCTCGCGATGACCTTCTTGTGTCGAGAAGTCCGTGAGCAATGTTTCCTGTTCGCTCGGCGTCAACTGCTCGAAGCCCCTCGCGAACCGCTTCTTCGCTTCGTCTTCGATCGCCGCGAGCGAGGCGACAAATTCTCGCTGATGCCGGGCCGTATCCGCGCTCACCAGCAAATCGATGAACCGATCCACGTGCGCGGTTGCGGAGCCTGGCACCATTATTTCCGAAAGAGCCGCAAGCGTCTTGTCCTGCCCAGCGTTCAGAAATAAAGGCTGCCAGTCCACAGCATCCCGCATTTCCTCGGCGCGGTCGAACGTAACGCCATCGGTCAAGTGGCGGTAGATGGGATGCGAAGAGGCAATCAGTGGAAACGCTCCTGCGGCCGCCATCGCGCCCAGTAATTTCTGAACGATCTCGCGCCGGCTCAACGTTGGCTGCTTCTGCAAGTCTTGTCGCGTGCTGAGTTCCGCCACCTGCACCTCACCAAGTAATGCTCAACCGATTTAACTAAGCTCAATTTCGGCCGTGATGTTACCACTTGCTCCAAGCCCTACAAACCTAGAAAATAAATTGGGGAAGCCCTCTTTAAACCCGGCCAACGAAGTGTAGCGCAGGGCGTGCAGCGCACGGCGGAGTCCGCGGAGCTCCACGGTCTTTTCCGTCAAACATCCGACTCGTTCTTTTCTTTGACCTTGCTCCATCCGCTTGCTAGCATCCTTTCGCGCCTTGACCATGAAAACCTCCCGCGACCAAAATGCCCCTCAAAAGAACTCCACATTTGACGTGCTCGTGGTTGGCTCCGGTGCCTCTGGCGGCTGGGCGGCGAAGTGTCTTGCCGAAGCCGGACTCAAAGTCGCCATCGTGGAGGCGGGCCGCCCGCAGTCCGACAGCAATTTCACCGAGCACAAACCCGCCTTCGAGCTGAAGTATCGCAGCATGGCGAAGGAAATCGTTCGCAAGACTCGACCCATCCAATCCGTATTCGACGTCTGCAACGAATACACGCAAGACTGGTTCATCAACGATTTCGACGAACCGTACACGACGCCCGCCGACAAACCGTTCAATTGGATGGGCCGCCTGCGCATGACCGGCGGCCGCACGAACGTTTGGGGTCGCGTCAGCCTGCGTTTCAGCGATGCCGATTTCAAGGCCGCATCGCAAGACGGCCACGGCGAAAACTGGCCAATCAGCTACAGCGACATCGCGCCTTACTACGATCTTGTTGAGAAGTATGTCGGCGTCACCGGCATGGCCGAAGGACTAGAGCATCTGCCTGATGGGCAATTTCAGCCGCCCATGCCGCTCACCTGTCAGGAATCCATCTTCCGCGAACGCGTGAAAGCAAAACTTGGGCGCACCGTTACGCTCGCTCGCTCCGCCAATCTCACGCGTCCGATCAATGGGCGCGGACCATGCCATTACTGCGGTCCGTGTGAGCGCGGCTGCGTGACGCATTCCTATTTCAATGCGGCATTTACCACGGTTCCTGATGCGCTCAACACTGGCAAATGTGCGCTCATTTCAAACGCGATGGTCCATAAGGTTCTGATGGATCCCGCGACAAATCGGGCGCGCGGATTGCTTTACGTCGACCGCGTCACGCGGCAATCGCACGAACTTTCCGCGCGCGTGGTCATTCTCTGCGCCCAGTCACAGGAGTCGGTGCGCATCCTTCTGAATTCAGCGACGCGCGAGTATCCCAACGGGTTGGCGAATTCCAGTGGCGTGCTTGGCCACTACCTCACGGCGCATGTGCGCAGCGGCGGTGGCTCTGGCGATTTCCCGACGCTGGGTAGGAAGCACACGCTCGGCGGACCGGTGAAGCCGGTCGGCATCTACGTGGCTCGCTTTCGGAATCTCAAGGGGCAGCCGCCGCACAAGAAATTCCTGCGTGGTTTTGGCTATGAAGGCGAATCGAGTATAGACTTTAACTTTCACGCTCCTGGATTCGGCGCCGCCTACAAGAAAGCCGTTCTCGAATCACGGGCGTCGCTGGATGTCACCGGTTTCGGCGAAGTTCTTCCGCGCTGGGACAACTTTGTCGAAATCGATCCGCAGGTGACAGACATCTTCGGCATACCGGTTCTGAAGATTCACATGTCCGACGGGGAAAACGAGCGCGCCATGATTCAGGACATGGGCGATTCCGCCGGCGAGATGCTGGAAGCTGCGGGGGCGAAGAATATTAGCACCTACGCGCATCCTTCCGCGCCACGATGGGCGCTACACGAAGCGGGCATCGCGCGTATGGGCGCGGACCCGAAAAAATCTGTGCTCAACCAATTCCAGCAAACCCACGACGTCAAGAATCTCTTTGTCATGGACGCCTCAGGTTTTACGTCCAATCCGTGTCAGAACCCAACACTTACGATCATGGCTTTGTGCGTACGATCTTGCGATTACTTGATGACGGAATTGAAGCGCTCTCCTTCGCTCGCTTAAAACAGGCGGGCGTTCCGGCGAAGTGACGCTATCGAGTCCTGAGGTCAGCGTAACTTTTGTATATTCAATGGTTTACAGGTATCCGGGGTTAAGATGCCAAAGCGGGCCGATGTGCGCCTCCCCGCGGTTTGTCGTAACTGTTGATTCTAGCAGGTTTAAGTACTTTGTTTCGCGACACTCTTGCAAGTGTTGATTCCAAAGGAATTGAAGCGTTCGAAGGGGGCGATAGATTTTCAGCCTCCGGATCATTACTTTGCACGCGCTATTGTATACAGCGGGGTCGCGTGTTGCCGTTTCTTTTTTCAGGGGATGGATGAGTGACCGAAAGACCCGGTGCGGACGCCACTCTGAAACTTTGATACGACTCTGGGTGAGATCGTTCGGCTATCCTTGTCGGGATAGCCTCAGGACGAAGATTTTTGGGTGAATGTTCGACTATTGTGACGGGTTCTTGAGGAACTTAGGCGTGTGTGCAAGCTTACTTTGAAAGCCGGTAGAGCGCGCATTCGTGCGGCGGCAACGACAGTGACAGGGATTCGGCGGCGCCGTGGTCCTGGTGTTCCCATACATCGCGTAGGTTGTATTTTGCGTCGTTCAGGCCCAAATCCTTCCAGGTGTAGTGAACCTCTTGCTCGTGATCGTCGACATTGAAGACGGCAACGTAGTTGTCGTCCCCGGGATCGGTCTTGGCCATCCACACGACCGTGGAGGTCGATGAGATTACGGGGTGGTTTTCTTTGGAGTGTTGGTCTACATCGAGGACTTCCGGGTTGGTCAGCAGCACGGTGGTCCAGGCGTCATTAAAGGGCAAGTTGGCGCCGATCATCAGCGGGGACCGAAATATGCTCCATAACGTCAGCAGAGTGCGTTGTTCGCCGTGCGTGAGGCGGGTCTGGCGGGCTTTGCCCCAGCCGGGAGCCGGACCCAAATATCCGACGGGCAGCATGTCTGCGTCAGGCCAACCTCCGGGTTGCGCCATGCCGGCCCACTTGGCTATGCGGGGGAATTGATCGCCGAGACCCTGCGGATACTCGACCGTGCTGTGCCACAGATCCCAGACGTCATCGGAAATGCGCCAGAGATTCGCGGACTCGCGCATTTCATCGACTTTTTCGAGCGGGGCGGCGCCGGGGGAGAGGCTCAGGACGATCGGGCGTCCGGTCTTGTGCAATGCAGCGTTGAGCATGCGGATCTGGTCGCCCTTGTAGGGTCTGCTGGCGATGCAGTCAACCTTTATGAAATCGACGTCCCAGCTGGCATACAGGCGAGCTATCGAATCGTAATAGGCCTGTGCCGCGGGTTTGGAGGCGTCCAGGCCGTAGTTGTCATAGTTCCACGGGCAGGTATCGGACGTGTCTGCCGCGTCGGCTGCGTGGTATGTGGAACCCTCGATCGGAAGATTTTTTTCGACGGCTTGCTTGGGGATGCCGCGGAGAATGTGAATGCCGAACTTCAGACCGAGTGAGTGCGCGTAGTCCGCGAGGGGCTTGAAGCCGCTATTGTTTGCGGACGAAGGGAATCGACCGATTGCCGGGGTGTAGCGGCCGTGGTCATCCAGGCTGTATTCCGACGTTTTGGAGTTTCCTTCGGGCGTAGGGTTGATGACGAACCATTCCATGTCTACGACGACGTATTGCCAGCCGAAGGATTTCAAATGATCGGCAAACCATTTCGCATTTGCCTTGAAATCAGGCTCTGTAATCGTAGTACCGAACGAATCCCAGCTGTTCCAGCCCATTGGCGGAGTTGCAGCGAGAGGGGCGTCGAGGGATTTGGTTGGAGAGGAAATTGATTCATTTGGCGCAGCGGCTTTGGCGTCCGGCTGCGTGGTCCCCGGGAACGTTATGGCTGCGATGAACGCCAGCGGCAGCAGGATTAGCGAGATGATTCGAACGTTCATGGGGGTGGATTCGCGATGGGATTGTAGCACACGGGTTTTTGCATATCGCGTTCGGGTTTCGGTGACTTGCCTCTAAGCCGCCGCCGGAAGGCGGCGCTGCAGGTAGCAGCCACCCGATTTTGTGGATGCTACGAGATACTGTTTCAAGAGCGAGGGATGTGGCTCGCGCCCTGCCCCTACGGGGCCCATCAAGGCACGCGGCGAAGTGCTTCACCGGGTGAGTGATCTCACGTACAATCGAGTTTATTGAGGCGAAGGCAGATTGTGATGACGTCTAAAGTTACTCGACGGTACGGGATTGGCGACGGGGCGTTGGTTGGCTCCGCGCAAAACCACGCTTCGGCCGAGGGTGGCGCGATCGCTGCGATCCAGGGATTGCAGCTTCAGCCTAATCGGGGCATACCGCTCAATCTGGACTGGGTGGAAGAGGTGCGTGTCAATACCAGTGCGGTAGAGCGGCGGGCGCAGACTTTAGTGACGCGGCGGACGGTGAAGAAAGAGTGGCAGATTGCGTGGCTGCTACGGGCGATTTCTTGCATGGACCTGACTACGCTGTCCGGGGACGACACGGACGAGCGGGTGCGGAGGTTGTGCGCGAAGGCGCAGCAGCCGATTCAGCACGAAGTGGTGAGACTGCTGGGGATCGAGAAGCTGAATATTCGGGTTGCGGCGGTTTGCGTCTATCACACCTTTGTGGAAACGGCATTGCGTGCATTGGAAGGCACCGGGATCAAGGTGGCTGCGGTGTCCACCGGATTTCCGGCGGGATTGTCGCCGTTGGACGAGCGCGTGGCGGAAATCCGGCGCTCCGTGGAGGCCGGGGCCCACGAAATCGACGTGGTGATTACGCGAGCGCACGTGTTTGGCGGGAGATGGCAGGCCTTGTTCGACGAAGTCGCGACATTCCGGGCGGCTTGTGGGCCCGCGCACATGAAGGTGATTTTGGGCACTGGTGATTTGCTGACGCTGCGCAATGTGGCGCGGGCGAGCGTCGTGGCGATGATGGCTGGCGCGGATTTCATCAAGAGTTCGACGGGCAAGGAAACTACCAACGCTACTTTGCCTGTGGGCTTAGTGATGTGTCGGGGAATTCGGGAGTATGCGCTGGAGACCGGAATGGCGGTGGGATTCAAACCTGCCGGTGGGATTCGTACTGCCAAACAGTCTTTGGAGTGGCTGGCGTTGATTAAGGAGGAGCTTGGGGATTACTGGTTGAATGCGGAGATGTTTCGGTTTGGAGCTAGCAGCATGTTGGGGGATGTCGAGAGGCAGTTGGAGTTTCATGCTACGGGCCGGTATTCGGCGGAGTATCGGCATCCGATGGCTTGAAGTGACGAAGTAATGGAATAAAGCGGTAACGAGAAAACGAAGCAGGATTAGCCACGAAAGCACGGAGATATGGAGGAGGAAAGGGATTTGAGGAAACGAGATAAGAATCAAGATTGCAGTTTGGTGGCTCCGGATTGAACTAATGAGTATTGTCGAAAAATTTATGTCCATGGAGTATGGGCCGGCTCCGGAAGATCCGCGAGAGGCGGTGGTGTGGCTGGAGCGGCACGAGCGGCGGCTGGGGCACTTCATTGGTGGGGTGTGGCAAGCGCCGGTGGAAGGGCAATACTTCGATACGACCGACCCTTCGACGGGCGAAACGCTAGCTAGCGTGGCCCAGGGTTCGGCGGCGGACGTGGACGCGGCGGTGGCGTCGGCCCGCGCGGCGCTGTCTGGGTGGCAGGCGCTGTCGGGGCACGTGCGGGCGCGTTATTTGTATGGGCTGGCGCGGCTGGTGCAGAAGCATTCGCGGCGGCTGGCGGTGTTGGAGACGATGGACAACGGGAAACCGATTCGTGAGAGCCGCGACATCGATATCCCGTTGGTGGCGCGGCACTTTTATCATCACGCGGGTTGGGCACAACTTTTGGCGGACGAATTTCCTGGTTATGCGCCTTGCGGCGTCGTAGGACAGATTATTCCCTGGAATTTCCCCCTGTTGATGCTGGCTTGGAAAATTGCGCCGGCGCTTGCGGCGGGAAATGCCGTCGTGCTGAAGCCGGCGGAATTTACTCCTCTTACTGCTCTGGCGTTTGCGGAGATTTGCCAGGAAGCGGGATTGCCCGCTGGTGTGGTGAATATTGTTACTGGTGATGGGTCAACCGGCGAAGCACTGGTTGTGCATCCCGGTGTCAGCAAGATCGCGTTCACGGGTTCTACCGAAGTGGGGCGCGCGATTCGCAAGGCGACGGCGCCGAGCCACAAACGGCTTTCGCTGGAACTTGGGGGGAAGTCACCGTTCATTATTTTTGAGGACGCCGATCTCGACAGCGCTGTCGAAGGACTGGTGGATGGGATTTGGCTGAATCAGGGGCAGGTTTGCTGCGCGGGATCGCGGCTGCTCATGCAGGAGAGTATCGCGGAGCCGCTGCTGGAGAAAGTGCGGCAGCGCATGAGCACTTTGCGCGTGGGACCGCCGCTGGACAAGGCGATCGATGTGGGGGCGATTGTCGCGCGGGTGCAACTGGATCGTATTCAGCGGCTCGTGGAGCAAGGTGTTGCCGAAGGCGCAACATGCTGGCAACCGCCCGGACTTGCTTTGCCTTCGCGCGGGCTCTACTTTGCGCCAACGCTGTTGAGTAACGTGCATCCAGCCTCGATCGTGGCGCAGCAGGAAATTTTTGGTCCGGTGCTGGCGGCGATGACGTTTCGAACGCCGCGTGAGGCTGTGGAGCTAGCAAACAACACGGTGTACGGGCTGGCGGCCAGCGTTTGGAGCGAGAGTGTCAACGTGGCGCTGCATGTGGCGGCACAGTTGAAGGCGGGAGTAGTTTGGGTGAACAGCACGAACCTTTTCGACGCGGCGTGCGGGTTTGGCGGTTATCGCGAAAGCGGGTTTGGTCGCGAAGGCGGCAGGGAAGGAATGCTGGAATATCTCGAGCCAGCCTGGTTTGCACAGGCTCCAATTCTCAAGAACGCGCCGGTCGCGATCGATCTGCCATTCGAGGAGCATGAGGATGTCGACCCGGCGCCCGCTATCGATCGCACCGTGAAACTGTACATCGGGGGAAAACAGGCACGGCCGGATTCTGGATATAGCGTTGAAGTGCGCGGCGCGGATGGGCGATTGCTCGGCGAAGCGCCTTTGGGCAATCGGAAGGATATCCGCAACGCGGTAGAGGCGGCGCGCAAAGCGGAGGCGTGGGGGAAAACCACTGCCCACAACCGGGCGCAAGTGCTGTACTACATCGCCGAGAACCTTTCGCAACGTAGCGGGGAGATTGCGCGCCGTTTGGCGACGGTTGTGGGACAGGAACAGGCCGAAGAAGAGGTGCGATACGGAATCGAGCGCGTGTTTTCTTACGCCGCTTGGGCCGATAAGTTCGATGGCGCGGTGCACAATCCGCCGTTTCGAAATGTGGCGTTAGCAATGAACGAGCCGATTGGGACCGTCGGAATTGTTTGCCCGGCGGAGGCGCCGCTGCTGGGACTTTTGTCTCTGGTGATGCCGGCACTTGCGATGGGGAATACGATCGTTGCGATTCCGTCGGAGCGATACCCGCTGATCACTGGAGATTTGTATCAGGTTTTCGAAACCAGTGACTTGCCGGGGGGCGCAGTCAATCTAGTGACCGGGCGATCGGCTGAGTTGATGAAAGTGCTCGCTGAACACGCGGACGTGGACGCCGTTTGGTGCTTTGGAGACGAGGAGAGCAGCGCGACTGTAAAGGCGTTGTCGATTGGAAATTTGAAGCAGGTGTTTACAAATGAAGGCCGCGCGATTGATTGGTTCGACGTGGATCAGGGCGAGGGCCGGTGGTTTTTGCGGCACGCAGTGCAAGTGAAGAATGTTTGGGTTCCTTACGGCGAGTGAGGATTGAGCGTCGTTCTTTCCTTCCCGGTTTTCCTTTCATGATCGTCTAATTTCGGCTCATTTTCTGCGTGGCCCAAGCAACGGAGTGTTTGCGAGATCAACCGACTGGCTGACGATGGTATTTTGGTGGCACTCCGCAGAGCGGCGCTGCACCGGGCACGTGGTACGCGTGGAACCGGTGAAGTCGCCCGGCGGGGAGCAACGCGTCGGCAATTTGACTGCTGCGAGGTGTCGAAGAGTTGAGGCTGCGCTGAAGCTTAGGAGGAAAGCAGGCAATGCGCCGCGGGCAAGTCCAAAAGGCAAGTCCTCAGAGGTTGAAGCCGCACCGATACAGCGGCAATCACGCCATGGCTGACCCGGGCCCTGACGCTCCCACACCTGCTGGAGGGCCGTCAAAGTTCGCTACCTTGCCCTGGGGAGTTTTAGTCCTAGGCGTTGCCCTTTTAAGCAATTCCTGGCTTGAAAAAAGACCTCGCTGTAGACACCCGGCCTACTATCGGATTCGAGAAATTAGGATTCGGAAGAAGGAAAATGGTCGAGGAACGCAGACAATACCAGCGGCTGGTTCCCAACGCACCGCTTTTTATTTCACTAGACGATTCCAAGAGCGGACTGCTGCTTGATTTGTGCGCCGGTGGGCTGGCGGTGGCCAGCCTGGTGCCTCGGAATCTGGACGACGTCGTCTCCTTGGCCTTCGATCTGCCTGAAGGCGTTGGACACATTGAAGCGAAAGCGACCATCGCCTGGACGCGCGATTCGGGGCACCTGACCGGCGTGCGTTTTGTGGATTTGGATGACGCGTCGCAGCAGCAGTTGAGCGAATGGATATCCACGGGGACGAATCTGAAGTTGGCTTCCGTTAACGAAGAAATTGAGCCGGTCGTAGTGACGCGCTCGACGTATGCCCAGGTAGACCCGATTTCGGACGAAACGCCGGACAAGGGTGCGGCGCACTTGAGAGCGCTGTTCGCCGCGTCGATATTGAGCGGCGAAACTGAGCCTGAGGTGGCGGAATCGGGCCCAGTGGCGCCTGAGGAGCGGGAGCGCACCGGGAAGGCCCGGCATACAATTGAGCTATTTCTTGCAGTGGTGGTTTTGTCGTGGGCTTTGGTTTTTCTGGGCTACCAGATGGGAAGCACCGGGGCGAGTCGCCAGACGCGCGATGTGATCGCGACGCCGAAGGTGACAGAAGCATCCTCCAAGCCGGAGATGGCGTCTGTGGCCGCGGAGCCGACGCCAACCCCGAGTCCGGCGCGAACAACAGCCTCGGCACGAACCACAACCCCGAAAGCTGTGTCAGCGCCAGCGGCATTTTCGATGGATTCAGGCCTGGTTCTGCAAGTGGGAGCAATGAAGTTAGAAGACAATGCGTCGGCGCTGGCGCAAGATTTGCGGAAAAAGAAGTTTCCGGCGATGGTGTTCCGGCACGGCAACGACAAACTCTATCGAGTGGCTGTGGGTCCCTACGGCGATGCGGATTCGACGGCCAAGGCGAAAGAGCAACTCGAAAAACAGGGCTTCAAACCGCTGTTGCAGCGCTGGGCTGGGGAATGATTCTGTCGAGGGGGTCGCTTGCTCGCTGGCTGCTGGCGTAGCTACAGGAACATCACCTGAGGTCGTAACAGCTTCTTTGTAGACGTTTCCTGCGCTTCTAACCTATATATAATTGAAGACGCGAATGAATCCTGCGTCCCGGCCGCGGGTTTGACGAACTCTCTAGTGGATTTCGTTTCCCGTGAAGGGGGAACTTTGACTGTCGCGACTACCGTGATTGGGCAATCGGTGCGAGCAACGCGCCGAGTGGTGATCGAAGGCGTCGAGCCGGAAGTGGATGGCGGCAGGTTCGCGATCAAACGGACCGTCGGCGACGAAGTGCGGGTGCGCGCGGACATTTATGCGGATGGGCACGATTTGCTGGGAGCGGTGCTGTTGTACCGTCGTGGCGGCGAGAGCACCTGGACGGAAGTGCCGATGCGGCTGGTCAACAACGACCGGTGGGAAGGGAAGTTTCGCGTCGAAACGCTGGGGCGCTACGTTTACACGATTGTGGCTTGGGTGGACGCATTTCGAACCTGGAGTGCGAATTTGCAAAAGAGAGCCGACGCGGGCCAGGACATTTCCGTGGATGTCTTGATCGGGGCGGAAATGGCGGGAGCGGCGGCAGATCGATCGCGCGGCCCGGAGGCCAAGAAATTAGCCCAAGCTGCGGCGAAGCTGAAGGATGGTGCGAAAAAGGATCGCGACGCGGTGCTGGAGATTGCTCGGGATCCGGGGTTGGCTTTGCTGGTCAATCGCAACCGTAATCAAACGGCGGATGCCCGGTACGAGAAGGAGTTGGCGGTTGTGGTCGACCCGGAAAAGGCGCGATTTAGTGCCTGGTATGAGATGTTTCCACGATCGTGCACCACCGATCCGGAGGGCCATGGCACTTTTCGCGATTGCATCGATCGGCTGCCATACATTGCGGGCATGGGATTTGACGTTTTGTATTTGCCGCCGATCCATCCGATCGGCCGAGCGGAGCGGAAAGGGAAGAATAATTCGACGAGTCCCTTGCCGGCGGATACCGGAAGTCCGTGGGCCATCGGCGCCAAAGAGGGTGGGCACAAAGCGATTCACCCGCAACTTGGGAGTTTGCAGGATTTGAAGGCACTGGTGGGGAAGGCAGGGGACTTCGGCATAGACGTCGCACTGGATATTGCGTTTCAGTGCTCGCCCGATCATCCGTATGTAAAGGAGCATCGGGAATGGTTTCGCGAGCGGCCGGATGGAACCGTGCAGTACGCGGAAAATCCGCCGAAGAAATACCAGGATATTTACCCGTTCAATTTCGATAGTGATCGGGCGCCGGAGCTGTGGCAAGAGCTGAAAAGTATCGTGGTGTATTGGATCGAGCAGGGAATCCACATTTTCCGTGTGGATAATCCACATACGAAACCCTTTGATTTTTGGGAATGGCTGATTGGCGAGGTCAAGCGCGAGCACCCGGAAGTAATATTTCTTTCGGAAGCGTTCACGCGGCCGAAGGTGATGTATCAGCTGGCTAAACTGGGCTTCACGCAGTCTTATACCTATTTTGCCTGGAAAAACTCCAGTTGGGAGATCACAGAATACTTTACGGAGCTTGAAGAAGGCGGAATCCTCGGATATTTTCGGCCCAATTTGTGGCCGAATACGCCGGACATTTTGAATGAATATTTGCAGAAGGGTGGCCGGGCCGGTTTCATGGTGAGGCTGATTTTGGCCGGCACGCTGGCGGCGAGCTACGGAATCTACGGGCCGGCGTTTGAATTATGCGAAGGCCGACCGGTGCGCCAAGGGAGTGAAGAGTATCTGGATTCAGAGAAGTACCAGATTCGCGTTTGGGATATCAATAACCCGAACAGCTTGCGGGACCTGATCACCCACGTCAATCGCATCCGGCGCGCCAGTCCTGCCTTGCAGCTCAATACCGGGCTTTCCTTTCATCCGGTCGATAACCAGCAACTGATTGCGTACAGCAAAGTGTGCGAAGATCCAAAGGACATGATTTTGGCGGTTGTGAATCTGGATCCGCGCAACCGGAACGCCGGGTGGGTTACCCTTGATCTCGATGCGCTTCATCTTGGCTCGGAAGAATCGTTCCAGGTACATGATTTGTTGACGGATGCACGCTACGTTTGGCATGGGTCGCGAAATTTTGTTGATCTGAATCCGGCGCTGTTGCCGGCGCACATTTTTCGAGTACATTCGATCGGATAGAAGTGCGCGATTCAGAGGTTGAACAGGAGAGGCAAACGTTGGCGCTGCAGGACGACAACCTCTGGTACAAAGATGCGGTCATATACCAGCTTCACGTGCGGACGTTTTGCGATAGTGATGGCAACGGCATCGGAGATTTTCGAGGGCTGACGAACAAGCTCGATTATTTGCAAGAGTTGGGCATCAACGCGATCTGGCTGTTGCCTTTCTATCCTTCCCCACTGCGCGACGACGGTTACGACATTTCCGACTACACGTCGGTCAATCCTACGTACGGCACCATTGATGATTTCAAGACATTTCTGGCGGCGGCGCACAGTCGCCGGATCCGCGTCATCACGGAATTAGTGTTGAATCACACTTCGGATCAGCACCCGTGGTTTCAGGAGGCCCGCAGTTCACGCGAAAATCCAAAGCGAGACTGGTACGTGTGGAGCGACACGGACAACAAGTATCACGGCGTGCGCATCATTTTCCTTGACACGGAGATGTCCAACTGGGCTTGGGACCCGATTTCAAAATCGTACTACTGGCATCGGTTTTTTAGTCACCAGCCGGACTTGAACTTCGACAATCCCGCCGTGCGTGAAGCGATGTGGGATGTCATGAAGTTTTGGTGCGACATTGGTGTCGATGGCTTCCGGCTCGATGCGGTGCCCTACCTGGTGGAGCGCGAAGGCACATCTTGCGAGAACCTGCCCGAAACGCACGGCGTGATCCGCGAGCTTCGCAAACGTTTGGACTCGGCGTATCCAGGAAAGATGCTGCTGGCGGAAGCCAATCAATGGCCGGCCGACGTGCGCGATTACTTTGGAAACGCCGACGAATTCCACATGGCGTTTCATTTTCCGCTGATGCCCAGAATGTTCATGGCTGTCAAGCTTGAGGACCGCAAGCCAATTATCGAAATTCTAGAGCAGACACCGCAGATTCCCGACACCTGCCAGTGGTGCATCTTCCTGCGCAACCACGACGAGTTGACTCTGGAAATGGTGACCGACATCGAGCGCGACTACATGTATGATGCGTTCGCCAACGATAAGGCCATGCGCATCAACCTGGGGATTCGCCGCAGGCTGGCCCCCATGATGGAGAACGACCGCCGGCGCATCGAGCTCCTGAATGGCCTGCTGCTTTCGATGCCCGGAACGCCTATCATCTACTATGGCGACGAAATCGGGATGGGAGACAACATCTACCTCGGCGACCGCAATGGCGTTCGAACGCCGATGCAATGGAACGGAGGCTGGAACGCGGGATTTTCCTCCGCCGATCCGGAACGCCTGTACTCGCCGCTGATTTCGAATCCCGTTTACGGGTATCAATCCATCAACGTGGATTCGCAACGCCGGTCGGAACATTCTCTGCTGTCGTGGACGAAGTCCGTAATTCAGACGCGAAACTCGTTCCAGGTCTTCAGCCGGGGATCGATTGAGTTTCTGAGCCCATCGAATCATCGTGTCTTGGCCTATGTCCGGCAGTTAGGTGAAGAAAAAGTGTTAGTGGTGAATAATCTGTCAAGCTCGGCACAAGCGGTCGAACTTAACCTCCAGAGCTACAAGGGCCATATTCCGATCGAGATGTTTGGTCGAAACCTGTTCCCCAGGATTGGCGAATTGCCGTATCTGTTGACGCTGGCGCCCTATCAGTTTTTTTGGTTTCGACTTCGCCGGATTTGAACTTTTTTCTCCATTGAGCAAAAATTTCAGGGCCTTCCTTCTCGGCAGGCTAGAACACATCAGGAGCGGACGTTTACTTGGCGGAAGACATCCTTCTCGGAGACGATTTTCTTCGCCAGTTGATGAGCGTGGGCGAAGTCGATCTGCTGGTGGCCATTCCCACATACAACAATGCGGGAACGGTCGCGCAAGCCATTCAGGCCATCGAAGACAGCTATCAGCAGAATTTCGTCCGCGATCGAGTCGTAATCCTAAACGTGGACGGCGGCTCGACCGACCACACCACCGAAACCATTCTCAATATGAACGGACGAAAAGCCGGGGCGCACCGGGGAATCACTTCGTTGCGGACCGTGCACCGAGTGACCACGCAATACGGCCGGACCCCTTCACAGGGCATGGCGCTGCGCACCGTTCTGGCAGCGGCGGATTTGTTGCGCGCGAGGTCCTGCGCGATTGTTTCTCCCGCCACCACTCTGGATTCTTCGTGGATCGCCAGCTTGTTGAGGCCGGCTTACCGGCAGGACTTTGCGTTTGTGGCGCCGCTCTATACGCGTACCAAATTTCAAGGCTTGCTGGCACGCAATCTTCTCTATCCCATGAGCCGCGCCGTCTTTGGGCTGCGCATTCGTGAGATGTATTCCGACGAATGGGGATTTTCTGGGCGCCTGGCGACACAATGTCTGGACCAGAATCTTTGGGGCGATGAGGCCGTTCGCGCAAGGCCGGAAGCCTGGATGGCGGTTACGGCGATCTGTTCGGGAATGAAATGCTGCCAATCGTTCCTGGGGCCGAAAGCCCCTCCGCCTGCGGGATCAGGACCGGATATCGTGGAGACCATCCGGCAAACGGTCGGCAATTTGTTCTGGTGTTTCGAGACTTTCCAAGATCATTGGATGGACCGCACCGGCACCGAAGCCGTGCCAACTTTTGGATCGGATCATGAATTGACGGCCGAGGATGCGCCCGCAAGTCAGGAGAAAAGCTTTGAACTCTTTCGAATTGCTGTCAAGCAATTAGACGATATCTTGTCCTCCATTTTGAGGCCGGACACGCTTTCGCAAATCCGAAAGATCGCAGGAGTGGAAGCAGGCAAATTCCGTTTCGAGGCGGAGCTGTGGGTCCGAACGCTGTATGAATTTGCGGCTTCGTACCACCGCACGGTGATCGCTCGCGATCACATCCTGCAAGCGCTCGTCCCCCTTTATCGCGGACAACTTTACTCCTTCTTGCAGGAGCACCGCGCATCCTCGCTTGAGGAGATGGAAGCCGACTCGGAGGCCCTGTGCCTGGAATTCGAACGCCACAAGCCATATTTAATCGAACGATGGAAGGCGAAAAACTGAGGTGAAACGATGAAAGATACGATCGTTCAGGGATTGCAACAAGCTTACCTAAACCTCTTTCACATGATTGCGGAGTTCCTGCCACGCCTGGTCGTGATGCTGGTGATTATTCTCTCCGGCTTGCTGGTGGCGTATGCCCTGAAATACGTGGTGCGCGCTGTCTTGCGGCTCACCAAACTCGACCGCTTGTCCGAGGAGGCCGGTGCATCCCGAGTGTTACGCATGGCGGCGCTTCCTTCCATGACCGAAGTTCTGAGCCGGTCGGTTTTCTGGATCACTTTATTGGGATTCATTCTGGTCGGCATCAGCATTCTGAATATTGCGGGACTTCAGGAGCAGATTTCGCGGTTGCTGCGGTTGTTGCCGGAAATTGTGGTCGCCATGCTCATTTTGTTCCTGGGTTTGGTGATCGCGAACTTTTTATCGCGTGCGGCGCTGCTAGCAGCTGTAAACGCAGGATATGCCTCGCCGAAAATGGCAAGCTGGTCGATACGTTTTGGGATTTGGATTCTGGCGATCGCCATGGCTCTCGACGAGCTTGGCGTTGCGCGACAGACGGTGATCGCGGCGTTCTCGATCGTCTTTGGCGCATTCATGCTGGGGTTGGCGATTGCTTTTGGTCTGGGCGGGCAAGGGTTGGCGCGCTCCTTTCTCGAGAGATCGTTGGGCGAAAAGAAGGACGACAAGACCAACGAGTTGCAGCCTTTGTGAAGTGAATTCTAGAGGTATCCGGCAACCCAGCTGGCTGGAATTCCCGGAAAGAGTGAAATATGGCTGATGTTGGCGTCGGCAAGGAACTGGTTCCCGAGCTGCGAAGATCGCTCGCTCCGCAACTCCCGGGTTTTCTGATTAAACAAAGATGGTTTGGCGGAAAGGCGCGCAAGATCAGCTCCGCGGAACTCATCGATGTTGTTCCGATTCGCATGCAAACTTCGGAAGCGTTACTGCTCGTCATCACGGTGAAATATGTGGACAACATCGAAGAATCCTACGCCATGCCGGTTCTGCGTGCCGCAAATGCTCCATCGACGCCGGAGACTGAATCCAGTTCTTTAAGATTTCAGATGGCAGGGGCCGGAGCGCCGGTGATTCTGGCCGACGCCTTGAAAAATGAGGAATTTCTCAGCACCCTTCTTGACTTGATTCGGCAGAAGGCGATCGTTCACGGCGAGAAAGGTGAGCTTCGCGCCCTGCAGACCGCAGCGTATTCGCGCCTCTACCCTTCATCGGTGGGCAGCTTGCAGCCTAAACCTGTGCGTGCAGAGCAAAGCAACACCTCCGTCATCTACGGGAGCCATCTGATTTTGAAGGTTTTCCGCCGGATACAGGAAGGCGTCAACCCGGACCTGGAGATCGGCAAGTTTCTTACGGAGAAAACCTCGTTCTCTAATGTGCCGCCGCTCGCTGGATGGCTCGAGTATCACACGCGAGACGGAAAGCAAATGGCACAGGGCATTCTGCAGCAATTTGTGCCCAATGAAGGAGACGCGTGGAGTTATACGTTGCGCTCGCTGGAGGCGTTTTATAAGCAGGTAGCGCAGCATTCAGGCGGCACGGCAGGTCGAACTGGTTCCGAAACCACGCAACCAGAAGCACATGTGCCTGAGTTCGCGCGCACCACGGTCGACCCCTACATGTCTGCGGCAGAATTGCTCGGGCGAAGGACAGCCGAAATGCATCTTGCCTTGGCTTCCGAATCCCGCGACCCTGCGTTTGTTCCGGAGCCCTTCACCATGGAGTTCCAGCGCGACCTCGAGAAATCCATCGTCGGCCTGATGGCGCGCGTGTTTGCACTTGTGCGAGACAAGGTCTCGACGCTTCCGGAGCAGTGGCGCGAAAAGGCTGCAAACTTGGCCGGACGTGAGCAAGAAATTGCCGGCCGATTTCGCGCGGCGCTAAGCCAACCGATCCGCGCGATGCGCACCAGGATTCACGGGGACTATCACTTGGGTCAGGTTCTGCGCGCAGGTTCCGATTTCGTGATCATCGATTTCGAGGGCGAGCCGGCGCGCCCGATCGCCGAACGGCGCATCAAACGGTCGCCGCTTCAAGATGTCGCCGGAATGCTTCGCTCGTTCCACTACGCAGCCTTCGCGCCGCTATTGGGTGAGAACAAGATGCAAGCAGAGGATGGCAGGAAGATGAGCCGGTGGGCGGAATCCTGGAACAACTGGGTCGCCGACCGCTATCTCAGAAAATATTTTGCGACCGCAGGCGCCGCCTCTTATCTCCCACAGAGCCAAGAAGATACTCAGACTTTGCTGCAACTTCATTTGCTCGAGAAGGCGATCTACGAACTCGGGTATGAACTCAACAACCGGCCGACCTGGGTGGGGATTCCGCTACAAGGCATTTCGAAGCTTCTGTCGCAGTGAGTCGTACCGGTTTGCGAATTTGAGCGGATGGTCTTCAGCTCCTGGTTCGCGTTGAAAGCGTGGTCCCGCTCAATAAGGCGACCGGAAAATTCCCGAGTAGCTTGTCCATAGGAATGGTTCGCCGTCCACCGACTTTTCCTGCTTCTATCGATTCGCCAGTAAGGACGTTGCTCCATGTGGCCGGCGCCGCCGCCTGCAATCGAACTTCCGTATTTCCCCAAAATCCTCGCGCTTCCGCCGGTTTCGTGGGATAGCGTCCGCGCGCCAGCCATCGCGGTGCGACCATAAGAACCCAGTGCTTCTTGTAGCGACGTGCGAACGCGGCCACGTGCTCTTGACGTTTACCGCGACTTTCGACCGTTAGAAACTGCCCTTCCGCGAAATGCGCCGCATGCTGCGCACGAAAACGCAGCGCTTTCCAAATCAGATACAACTTGATTCGGCCGTCCTTCCAATTGCGAACCACATCGTCGAGGCGCGTGGATGTCGCTTGGTCCATCTCTCGCAAAATCGAGAGCATGGCGTTGCGCGTGATGAAATCGACCGGCTGCCGATTGTCGGGGTCCACCAAACGAAGATCCCACAATTCAGAACCCTGATAGAAATCGGGAATTCCCGGCGATGAAATTTTTAGTAGCACCTGGCTGAGCCCATTGATCATGCCGTAGTAGGCGACTTGCTCCTGGAAGCTGCTGAAAGTACGCAGGAATCCATTCTTGCTGCCGGGCTTCAGGATCGACGCGACGAACCGTTGCAACGCTTGCTCATGACGGAGGTTCGGGCGGGTCCACCGAGTGTGGACCATCGCTTCGCGAGTCGCCTTGACGGCGTAGGCCTGGAGCCGCGCCGTCAAGGAAGCGGAATCCGCCGCCACGAGCGGCCAGGCCCCGAGCAGCGTCTGATACAGGAAAATTTCCTCATTGCGATCGGGCACCGATTGGCCACCGATCAATTTCCGATGACTGGCATTCAATTTGGACCAACCATCCAGATGGTCCCGCCACTCCGCGGGTATCTCCGAAAGAACGCTGATGCGCGCCCGAACGTCCTCGGCGCGCTTGGTATCGTGCGTCGTCGTGGCGTTCAACGCATGTGGCCAGTCGCGCAGCCGTTCGGTAACGAATTTTGGAAAATCCGCCAAAGGCGCCGTCGATGGCCGCGGATCTCCGCCAACTTCATTCAGGGAAATCAAGGGATTGTAGACGTAAAGGAAAGTGTCTTCGAACGCCTTGGCCATGATCGGGCCCGTGAATTGTTGCCACCGCATGACGAACGCAAGCCGGGTTTCGCGTTGTCCAGGCAGCAGGTGTGGCCGGTTTCGAAGCAGCAATATGTCGCGCAAAAACTCAAAGCTTCCGGGATTTAATTGAGGTGTTTTTGCTTGCGCATCGCTTAAGGCCTGCTTGATACGCTGCTCATCTTGGTGCGCCACCTCAAGATTCCGAATATAAGTACGATAAATAGACAGTTGCGCCGTCGTTTCGATGAGTGCTTGGTTCAATTCGATGCGAGGTATCTCTCGAGCGTACCGGTCGTCCCGCGCCAGCACCTGAATCTGATGCCCTAGTGAGCGCATTTCGACGCCGAGCAGCGTGGACATCACCAGCTTTTTCTTGTGATACAGAACGTCGTCATACACAACGTCTCGGCCGAGAAATCTTGAATAGATCTGTTCGGTTTGCTTTGTGCCCCGCGGATCGACAAAGAAGCAATTGAGCGCGTTGGCGAATTCATACCCGGTCGTGCCAGCGACCGGCCAGCTGTTTGGCAAAGGTTCATCGCGCGCGAGAATTTTCTCGACGAAGACCGGAACCGACGACGGCCCGATCGAGCGAGTAGCCGAGGTGACGCGCTCGTTCAACTGCCGCAGATAGCCGAGCGGATCGCGGAGGCCATCGATGTGATCGATCCGCAAGCCCGCGAGCGCTTTTTGTTCCACCATGCGGAGCACCAGCGCGTGCGTGGCGTCAAAAACCAGGGGATCTTGCATTCGCATGCCGACAAGGTCGTTGATCGTGAAGAATCTTCGATAGTTGATTTCTTCATTGATGTTTTGCCAATATGCCAGCACGTAGTGCTGCTGTGCGAGGAGGCTCTCAAGCGACGTAAACGTCGAAGGCTCCTTGGGATTGCCATCGATTCCACGAAGATTCTGCTGCACGAAATCGTTGACCTTTGCCTCAGTGGAAAGCAATTGCCGCAATCGTTGTCGAAGCGACTCAAATTGCAGGCGTTCCTCACCGGCGGCATCCCGACTCGATACCGCAGCTTCAGCGAGTGTGGCTGCCGCGGCAACAATTCCCGAATATTCCTGGTAAGCAGGCGAATCCTCTCCCAGGGTTGTTCTGAGTTCGTTGAGCCGGCGCTTCAGAACTAAATGGTAGGTCGAGGGAGCGAGCGGGAACAGCGCTTCGAAATACTGCACGAAGAATTTCCCTTCGATCAATGCGAGCTTAAGCTCCTGATGTTCCAGCGCTTCGCCAAAAGGACGTCCGAGGACCGGAAGAAGTACCTTGCCCTCCAGCATCCGTGAAGGTGGATGCCAATCAATGTCAAAGTAAGACGCGTAGGCCGAGTCCGGACCGTTCTCCAGCACATCCATCCACCAGGAGTTGTCGCTGCTGGCCGACATGTGATTCGGCACGATATCCAGAATCAGTCCCAAGCCACGTTCCCTGAGCTTCTCCTGGAAAGCCGCGAAGTCGGCCTCCGTCCCCAGTTCAGGATTGACCCGCGTCGGGTCCGTCACGTCGTAACCATGCGTACTGCCGCGCCTGCTGCTGAAAATAGGCGAGGCATACACGTGCGTGATCCCAAGATCCGCGAGGTAATCAACGATTTTCAGCGCATCCTGAAATGTGAAGTCCTTATTGAACTGCAATCGGTAGGTTGCGGAAATCAGAGCTGTAGGCGGCGTGGGCATCAATCATTCCATTAACGGGCTCGAACGTTGCAGCAGAACAAAGGACCGCGCTTGCATATCGACTTGAGCAGGACCGCTTATCAACAGCTTTGGACGAAGCGCCCCTTGGCCCAACCACTCGGGATCGGCCGAGTCAATTCTGGCTTCCCATGTGCCATCCGGAAGTTGGACCGTGAGCGTAGCCGTCGTGTGGCCAAAATGGAACAGCCCTGCGAGAAGATTCCGGCCTGCCGCACGCAAAGTCAGCAAAGCCTGCGCCGAAGCGTATTCCGTTACCGCAATCTGTTGCGCTTCGGCTAACTGTCGTTCGCGTCGGAAGCGCAGCAACATTCCGTAGAACCGCCGCAACGTGCGATGAGGGTCTTGGCCGGCCAGAGAATGATTCAGTCTTGATTGAGCGAAAGTAGATTCCGCTTGCGGGTCGGGGACTTCACCCTGCCATTGGAGGTGCGCAAACTCCGCTTGCCGCCCACACCGAACCGCCTCGGCGAGTTGCGGATCACCGTGACTGGTAAAATAAAGAAACGGTGAAGTCTCGCCGTATTCCTCGCCCATAAATAGGAGCGGCACAAAAGAAGAAAGTATCGTGACGCCCGCAGCAAGTTTCAGGCTTTCTAAGCTCACCAGGCTACTGAGCCGCTCACCCATAGGCCGATTGCCGACTTGGTCGTGGTTCTGGCTGCACACGACAAACCGCTCAGTCCCACAGTGCGGCGCCGCATTGCCATGCCTGCGCTGGCGATGCCGCGAGTATTGCCCCGCGTAGTACCACCCATTCTTCAGCGTCGTCGCCAAATGACGGATGTCACCGAAATCGGCGTAATAGCCCGATCTTTCCCGCGTCAGCAACGTGTGCACCGAGTGATGAAAATCATCGCTCCACTGCGCATCCATGGCGATTCCACCGCGTTCGATGGGCGAGGTGATCCGCGCGTCATTCTGATCGCTTTCCGCGACAAGATGGATTTGTCGTCCGGTTCGTGCGGACAGCGCCCCCACAGCCGTCGAAAGCTCCGCCAAAAAGGGAAAGGCGCTTGCATCGTAAATGCTGTGAATTGCGTCGAGCCGCAGCGCATCGATATGGAAATGCTCGAGCCAGTACAGAGCGCTTTGGATGAAGAAAAATCGCACCTCATCGCTATGGGCTCCGTCAAAATTTAGCGCCGCTCCCCACGGTGTTCGGTAGTGATCGGTGAAATATGGGCCATATTCCGATAAATAATTGCCCTCGGGGCCAAGATGGTTGTACACGACGTCCAGCGCCACGGCAAGGTTCCTGGCGTGCGCTGCGTCCACAAATTTCTGCAGATCGCGCGGCGAGCCGTAACTGTTCTGCGTCGCAAATGGAAAAGTGCCGTCGTAACCCCAGTTGCGCGCCCCAGGAAACTGTGCAATGGGCATCAACTCGATCGTCGTCACACCGAGATCGGCTAGCCGGTCCAGATGCGGAGTAATCGCATCAAAGGTGCCTTCCGCGGTGAATGTGCCGACGTGGAGCTCATAGAAGACGCTGTCTTTGAGCGCAGGAGCTTTCCAGCTGGCGTCCGTCCATGAAAACGCAGACGGATCGACTACTTCCGACGGACCGTGAACACCCTCGGGTTGAAAACAAGATGCCGGATCCGGACGCTCGGCAGCGCCATCGAGTCGATAGTAATATTTCGATCCGGCCGTCGCTTGCTCGACGACGGCGTGATGATACCCAAGCTCATCTCGCTCCATCGGCAAATATTTGGACTCCGCCGATGGTAGACGCAGCTCGACTTTTTCGCGCTCCGGCGCCCACACCACGAACCGCCAGCTTCCGTTGCGATCGCGAGTCGCCCCCAGAGCAGGCGGGCGAGTAGGCCGGTAGTCAATCATCCGCAGACGGCCATTATAGGTGATCAAGAATGAATTTCTAGCTTCGCGTTGACGGCTCTTTGGTTGAGACGCTCGTCACTGGATAACGCTTTTTTACCATCAACGTGAGCTTCTGATCTTTGAAGCTGCCGCTCGCCGTTTCCGGATCAATCTCCGTAAGGAGATCCTCCATCAGGAAAAGTTCGCGCTGTGTAAGCCCTTGCGTGTGCGACTCCGTGTTTTGAATGGCCTCACTCTTCGCTGCGCGAATGATCACGCGACTCGGCTCCAGGTAAACCTCAATATCGTCTCCATCGACATCGGGCAGCGACGCATTGATGGATAGCCAGCTCCCCGATTCCCGGACTTCCAGGCCATGTTGGAGAATTTCGTTTTGCGCCTGTAACCAGTGGGCGTGGTCGTTCCCGTGTTCGCGTCCCGAAGCCTCATACAGACCATAGGCTCGCTCCGACACACGCAGGTGAATCCCGTGATGAAACTTCTCTTTATCGTTCTCGCCGACGATTCGCGGCCCTTTGGCAGGTAGTTTTTCGCTGAGAGCAGGTTTGGAAGTTGCCATGACGCACCTTAATCTTGGTTGAATGACCGCTGAAACCTCCCGCAGTCAGAAACGCCAAGGCCAGCCAGTGATTTAGCAAACCAAAGAACGCTTCCTCAACCAGTTAAGGCGCGTATTCCGTTTTCAGCAATACAGTGGATTGTGTAGAGACAACACTTCCAGTTGACAGTGGTTTTACGCCGCGGTGTTGAATTTCGGAGCAATGCCCCAATTTTCCTGCCCCGCTTTCGCCGTTCCCTTGGCGCCCTCGGCTTCGGTTTCGATGTCTTCCGCGGCGCCCGCAGTCTCAAACTGCGAGGTGCGCGGCGCCTTTTCATGCAGAAGCCGTTCGGTCGCAGCTACCATGGGTTCCGCGTGGAAGCGCCTCTGCGACGATCCGTCACACAAAAGATTGGCGACAGACATCAAGCTCATGCCCTGGTGGTGTGCCAACCAGCAGCGCTCGATTTCAAATTTATTCCCATCGCTGAGCCGGGAAGGCGTGAAGTCCGCCGATTCGTAGAATCCGTAAGCTCCCAGCAACCCGAGCTCTTTCAACTTACGAATATTCTCCAACGCGCTCTTGGAATCCACCATCAGGCTGAGAAAGGTCGAGTAAGGAGACACCACGAGATCACGCGAAAGATCGCGGCTCACCGCCAATCCCGGAACGCCAAACGCCTCGTAGTGGTAGTGGCCTGCGGCATTGATCTTGGCGCAGGATGCCTCGGAAATGCCCCAAGGAATTGACTTAAGCTCCGCGTACTTCCTTTGCCCGCGTACTGCTCCTCGTGCCGTTTGGTCCAAAATCGTGTTCGGGTAGGTTTTCATCCACAGCAGCGGCATCAGATATTCGAACATGGTTCCCGTCCACGACAGCAACACGTGCTCGTTTTCGTAGCTGGTCATGCGGCGCTCCAGCGCCATCCAGCTTTCCTGGGGAATTTCGTCCTTAGCGATCGCCGCAAAAACGCCGGCTCGAACCTCCGACGCCAGAAGGTCGTAATGGCTCGGAGTGAATTTCCCCTCTTCCGCGTTATACCCGGTGAACAAAAGTTTCTTCTTGGGGTCCAGGAAGAATTTGAAATCCATGCTCTTGGCTAGTGCATGCGCACGTTCTGCCAACCGGTCCAGGCGCGTCGCAATGCTCTTGGCAATGCTGCTGGTCCTCGTCACCGCGGACCGCAGAAGTTGCAGCGCCGAGCGCGATTCGACGTTCGAACCGCCCTCTTCCAGTACGCGCCAAATCTTCTGATCGAGCGTGTGGCAGATCTTCGGCAGCGTCTCCAGGGTCAATTTCTCCGGCTGTGTGATTTCCAGGATGGCCGGATCGGCGCAACACTTCGCGAATTGCGGCTGCAACCACGGCGCAAAGTCATACACCAGGCTTTCGAGGTGCGAGATGCGCAAGCGCAATTCGTAGACCCACCATCGCGCTTCGCTTTCGATCGCGTCCGAAGACAGCTTCTTCGCCAGCGCGACGATTACCCGTTCGCATCCCGTCAGACCTTCCAGCCAAGTCGCCGGCGAACTACCCAGCGATCCAATGCGCTGTTTCATCTCGCGCACCGCGGCGAGCAGGGAATCGTCTTGCCCTTCCGCGCGAAACACTTCCTCGATCGTGTCCAGATGATCTCGAACGCCCTGCAAAATTTCCGGCCGGAAGATCGGCTCGTTGATTGCTCCCAGGCAGCCTTGTTTCACGGTCCACAGCGCGCAGACCAAATTGCCGTTGTCCACCGCCGAAACGAATCGCGGCTTGCAGGCTTCCAGGGTGAAATTGTCGTACCAGTTGTACATTTGCCCGTTCATCTTGGGCATGCGGTCGATCGAATCGAATGTCCTCTCGGTATCGGTTACAAATTCCGGCACCGTCAGGAATCCAAGGTCTACTGCAGCCAACCGCGAGTTCAGAAGCAATCCCAGATTCGTCGTCGAAATTCGATGAACCACGAGCGATTCGGGCTTTTGAACCGTATCCGGAATCAACCAGTTTTCTTCCGCCGTGCTGAATTCCCGGAACAGCCGCCAGGTGCGCAATGCCGACAAACGAAGCAAAGCCTTGTTTTCGGCGTCGATCTTGGTGTCCTCGGTCCGCGCCGGCAGGTCAAACCACTGCTCGATCGGCTTCGACAAGCCCCAAAGAACCAAGAGCGGCAGCGCGACCAGGAGCGCTTCCTTCCGCTCGATCGCAACAAACAGGCCGATGAGAAAAGCCAGCCAGGGAATGACCTGCAAATAGACTTCGACCGGACTCCTCTTCCCGTAGCTGCTCTCCGCTTCCGCGGCGGTTTCCCATTCCAAAAGCCTCTCGTGAGTCACGGTCATGCGCACCACCGACCGCACAATCGCGTCCATGGTGATCAGGCTTTGATGGCAAAGCGAAGCGATCCGCAAAAACAGGTTCACCTGCGAAATGCCAAAATCCGCCGCCAGATTCCTCCAGAAGATGCCGGTAAAAAGCGCTCGCCCTGCGCGCAGGACCGACATCGCGAACTGCGAGTACGTCGGGAGAGCAATCACCGCCAGCGTCGCCAGCGTCCAGTACAGCGCCTTCCCTGGGAAAAGCAGCCAGCCGCTCAGCAGCATAACGAAGGTAGCAATCTCGGTCAGGCTGCGCCGCAAATTGTCCAGAATCTTCCAGCGCGAAATGACCGACAGCGGGTTGCGCACCGACTTGCCAAAAAAGTCCGGCACGCGCGGCAACAACCAGAAAATGATTTGCCAGTCGCCACGCACCCAGCGGTGCTTGCGTCGGCTGAAAGCGCTCATGTGCGACGGGTAGTCGTCCACCACTTCGATGTCGGACACCAAGCCCGCGCGCGCGTATGCCCCTTCGATCATGTCGTGGCTCAAAATCGTATTGCACGGGAAGCGGTGCTCGAGCACTTGCTGAAAGGTCTCGACCTCGTAGATTCCCTTGCCGGTGAAACTCCCTTCGTCGAACAGATCCTGGTACACGTCCGACGCCGCGCGAGCGTAGATGTCGAAGCCTGCGTCCGCCGAAAAGATTGCCGCCAGTCGCGACCGGTTAGCCGACTGGATGCTGATGTCCACCCGCGGCTGCAGAATTCCGTAGCCGTCCACCACCGTATTTGTTTCCGCTTCGATAATGGCGCGGTTCAAGGGATGCGCAATCGCCCCAGCCAATCGGTGCGCCGCGTCCCGCGGCAGCTGCGTATCGGAATCCAGCGTGATCACGTACTTAACCGAAGGAAGCAAAGCGAGATTCCCGGCCTTCACCGGAAAATTGTCGCTGGTGCCCAACAGCAGCTTGTTAAAGTCCAGCAATTTCCCGCGCTTCCGCTCCCAGGCCATCCAGATACCTTCTGACGGGTTGTAGGCGCGATGCCGGTGAAACAGGAAAAATGACCCTTTGGCTTCGGCGGCATATTTCGCATTCATCGCCTCAATCAAATGCGCGCACTCGCCGGCCAATTTATCTTTATCGTCAAACTGTTGTCCCGCATCCGGCGGATCGGTCAAAAGAGCAAAATGAATGTTCGCGTCCCGATTGGCAAGATATCGAATCTCCAGATCCCGCACCGCACGGGTCATCTGTTCTTCGCTGGTCAGCAACGTCGGAACTACCACCATCGTCGTGAATTCAGTCGGTACACCCTTGCTGAAATCCAGTTTGGGCAGCGCTTTCGGCCGAAACAGTGTCGTGGCCAGTTGGTTCACCAAGGCCACCGCGCACTCTGCTGCCGGCAAAAGGAACAACGCCACCACGATCCAGCCGGAGACCTTCGGTTTGGCCCCTAGCACCACCGCCGCCATCAGCGCCAACGTAAACAGCTCAATCCCCAAGATGTACGAAAAATCCGGCCACCGTTTCAGCAGCCGCTGCGTACGTTCCGCGAATGTCGGGCGATATCCAATCGCTCGCTCAAGTTCTTTCCGGCCGTTCCCCTCCAGGTAATAGCCGACATGCGATTGCCGTTCTCTTACGCGCACATTCGAGGAAGCATGAATCGGACGCGCCAACTCCACCGCCTTGCGCGCCACCTCTTGCTCATTCGCTTCCGCCCGCTTCGCCAGTTGAGCGATGGTTTGGCGATAGTTTTCGCGGCTATCGAAATCCATCGACGCATACGCATCGGCCGGATCGCGCCGCAGTATCTGCTCGACCGCGTTGACGCGCTCGAAAACCTCATTCCAGTCCGCGCCATCGATGCGTCGCATGCTCACCATCAGGGTAGACAGACTCGGCGAGCCAAAACATTCGGTCGGTACAGCCTGTTCCGTCTTCGTCTTTGCCGGATCCTCGGAACGCACGTACGCAGTCGCATCCATCCGCTCCGCCAAAGCCGCCACAGACTCCAGCAGTACCAGCTTCGCGAACGGTTGCAGTTGCCACAGTTCGCGCATCTCAAACGCCGCGGTTTCCTGCAGCGCTGTGAAATATTGCTCGAACGTCTCTTCCTCGAATTCGTAGTCAACCGCTTGCAGGTAACTTGCAACCGCCGCATACGCCCGCGGCAGTATCGTCTGCGCGTCAGAGTGGACTTGAGGCAGATTGCCGGACTTGCGAACCGGCTGTTTCGTCTGTTGCAGCCCGTGGCGAAGCCCGGTCGAATTCCCCAGCAGGATTTCCCCGTCGCCCTGCAGCTTGTTACCCGCCGAAGTCAAATTCCGCAACGCCTGCGTGGTCGTCTCGATCGATTCTTTAGTTTTCTCCCATTTCGCTTCGAATCCGGGGATGCGCCCTTTATCGTCCCGGGCTTTCCACGATTGCGCTTCCAGAATCGCGCCCAGCCAGAGTTGGCCGTAGTGAACGATTCCTTTGGTTCGCGACGCCGACCCGCAATAATCCTTCTTCCAGCCGGAATTTCGCGGCGCTCCGTTGGGAGGCAACGGCTGATTCGGATCAAAAGCAGGATGCTGTTGCGTAGCCATCTGGTCTTCCTCGTTATCGGTAACTTGCTGCCTGCAACTCGAACATTTCCGCGTAACGTCCCTTGTTCAGCAAAAGCTGGTCGTGAGGTCCTTGCTCGGCGATGCGTCCGTTTTCCAAAACCAGAATCCGGTCCGCCATCTTCACCGTGGAGAAGCGATGTGAAATCAACAGCGCCATCTTTCCCTTGGTCAGTTCCGCAAACCTCTCGAAGACTTCATGCTCCGACCGGGCATCCAGCGCCGCCGTCGGTTCGTCCAGAATCAGCACCTGCGCATCGCGCAAATACGCGCGGGCCAACGCGATCTTCTGCCACTCTCCGCCCGACAAGTCCACGCCGCCTTCAAATCGCCGGCCCAGGATCTGTTCGTAACCCTTCGGCAGTTTGCGGATGACCTGTTCCGCCAGGCTCTTTTGCGCAGCCGAACGTACGCGAAACACATTGTCCTGGTCTTCGATCCGCCCGATGGCAATGTTCTCGCCTGCCGTCATGTCGTAGCGCATGAAGTCCTGGAAAATGACGCCGATCTCTTTCCACAAGTCTTCGATCTGATATTCGCGTAGGTCCACGCCATCCAGCAAGATTCGCCCGCCAGTCGGGTCGTAAAGACGCGTCAGCAGCTTGACGATGGTGGTCTTGCCTTGGCCGTTCTCTCCTACCAGCGCGATTCGCTCCGTGGGTTCCAGACGGAAGCTGACGTTGGTCAGCACCAGGCGCGTCATGCCGGGATATGCGAACGAAACATTCTGAAACTCGAATCCCTGGCGAATCGGTCGAGGAGTCGGCAAGGCATTCGGTTTCGAAAATACCGTGGGCTTCAGCGCGAAAAATTCCAGCAAGTCAGTGATGAACAGCGCTTGATCGGCGATCGTCGAGAACGTCGAAAATACCGCCTGGATGTTGGTGGCGGCGCCGGCGATCGCCCCGGTCAGGAAGGTCAACATACCGATCGTCAGCGCTCCAAAAACGGTCTGATAGATCACGAACGCATAGCTGCCGTAATATCCGATCGTTCCCAGCAGCGTAAGCAGCGCCCCAACTGAAAGCCTGCGCGTCGCCAAATTCACGTTCTGCTTGTGTAGTTCATTGGAGAGCTTGGTGTAGCGTCCCACCAGATAGGAGCTAAGCCCGAAAAGCTTCAATTCCTTTGCGGTTTCCTTGCTGCCCCCCAAAATCCGCAGATAGTCCATCTCGCGTTTCGCGGGCGTCTGGGAAAAATTAAGCGAATAGCCCATGAAGGCGAAGTGCGTTTCTCCCAGAAATGCGGGAACTACGCAAGCAACCAGCACGAGTAGAATCCAGGGCGACAAGTAAATGATGCTGGCCGCCAGAGTAATCGTCGTCACGATCTGCTGGATCAGCAGCCCAGCGGACTGAATCATGATGATGCGATCGGTCCCCTGCACTCGGGCGCGTTCCATCTTGTCGTAAAACAATGGATCCTCGAACGTAGTGAGATCCAACCGCGACGCATGTTCCATGATTTTCGTGCTGATGTGGCGGCTGTACTTGTCGGCCAGTACGATTTCGCAGAACGTGATCAAGCGCGCCAGGATCGCGGCGACGCATGCCAGAACAAATTCCAAAGCGACCAAGTACCAGAACGTATGGGGAAGGGTCGCATGATGCGCCTTGAACTGATAAACGTCATCGATGATGACTTGCGTGACTTTCAACACCGCCAGCGGCACAAGAGCAGCCGTTAACCGGCAGGTCAGACTTCCGACGATGACACTGGGCGCCGCTTCCCAGACCATTTTGAAAACGGGAGGAATGTTCCTGAGTGCGGCTACGCGTTCGCGCCAATTCGGGGCAGGCTCTTGGCTTTTCGTGCTGGCCAACGTTTCCTGTGCCCCTGTTCCACTATGGCTATCTGCGGTTCCTGCGGACATACGCCAACCATCGACGCACGCCGATGGCCAATAAGAATGAGCGGTAAGTGTCCAATTGACAAAGGATTACAGCCTGGCCTTTAGGGCAGGTTTATGTTTTTTTTTCGCCTCGGCAGCAAGTTTTGCATACCAGACATCTGTCCGAGGAAAAGCTGCATCGTCCACAGCCTTAAGCACTTCCCCCATGACCTCCTCGCCCTGTTCTCGGGCGCTATTTATCAACCGTCCACCCATTTGCTCGCTGTCAATCCCGGCTTCCCCGGGGCTTGTTCATCGCGTTTATCGCGCCAAACGATCGCGCAAAGTCCGTTTCGCCCTGTTCGAACATCTAACGCTTATCATGGTGTGCAAGGTTACTTGGAGTCGACAAAGGCGAGACCTGGTTCGCATGCTCTCGCTGTTGCTCGCCATTGGTCTTTCCCTGGCGCCGAGTGTGTGGGCCTACGAAGTTCCCCTGAGCCCGAGTTCTCTGCATGACGCCTGGGTCTTGGGGCAAAGGAACGATCCGGCAACCGCGGAGTTCCTGGCGCCATACTCCCAACAGTTCAACGCCACCAACACGCAAAATACCCCACAGGTGGCTGAAATCCAGGTACTTACACCCTTCGCACAAGTTGTCGATCAATCCAGGCAAAATCTCAGCGGCCGCTACACCGAACAACAATCCGTGCACGCTTACCACCACCAAGGGGACACAGTAATGGTACTGGTTCGCCTGATGTTACCCGGGGCATACCCGCAATCGGAACGCAGTCCGCAAGCGCCACCCGCGTCGTCTCAGGGCCAGAACGCCGTGCTTCGGCCAGAAAATTTCTGGCAGAACTTTCAATTCGCGGTGAAGCAAAACGGGAAAGTGCTCGCCACCCGGTCGATTTCCAACAAGGCCATCTACTCATCCGCCACAAACGCCGCGCCCGCCACCCTCGATGGTCAGACAGTTTGGCTGGAATACGACGCGAAGAGCGTTGCCGCGGAAGAAATCACCGTGGACGTAACTTCTCCGGACGCGAAAGCGATCACCACAAATTTCGATCTGAAGAAACTCCGCTAAGAACTCCCAGTACTGTGGAAAATTCCGACCGTGGAAAATTTTGCGAAACAACCGGCGAACGTCCGGACGACTTTCGAGCCAACTCACAACGGCAGTCGCAACCTCGCCTCGCACCCTGTCACGTCCCGCCGGTTCTCCAGCGTCAATGTTCCACCGTGCGCTTCAGCAATCTGCCGGCTCAGCACCAGCCCGATTCCTGTCCCCCCCTGCTTTGTCGTAAAGAACGGCACGAACAAGTTCGCCGTATTCGAAATTCCCGGTCCCTCATCCGCAACCCACACGTTCAAGTACGAATCCTGCCGCGACCATCCAATGCTCGCCTTCCCGCCATTTTCCTGCACCGCATCTGCGGCATTGTGCACCAGATTGATCAGGAGCTGTTCCAGTTGATCGGCGTCGCCCGATATCACCACTTCCGGCCCTTCCTCCACCTTCAGCTTCACCCGCGTTTCCAATTTCGCGACGCGTGAAATCCACCCGCGCACATCCACAGGCGCGAGCTTCGGCGACGGCAACCGCGCCAACTTCGAATACGCCGCCATAAATCGCCCGAGCGCCTCGGTCCGCGAGCGAATAATGCCAAACCCTTGACGCATATCATCCACCAGCGCAGCCGCAGGCCCTGTCTGCGACTCGGGCTCACTGGTGATCGACTGCAGCGCACTCTCCAGGCTCTGCGCCACCGATTGAATCGGCGCCAGCGAATTATTCAACTCGTGCCCCATAACCCGAATCAGCCGCTGCCAGGCCTGCCGCTCCTCATCCCGCAGCGCGCGGCTCAAATCGCTCAGCACTACCAGGTGATGCGGCAGACCCGCCTGCCGGAACGATCCGCGCCGCATTCCCCATCGTCCCGATCCGCCCGGAAAACTCAATTCCATGGTCAGCGCCGCGTCGCCTTCTAGTGAAGCGCCAAGTCCAAGCTCCCCCGCCGTAAATCCCAACAATCTCTCGAGCGGCCTCGCCAGCAACCGCTCTCCGGCTCGATTCACCAGGCGAAGCTTGTTTTCGTTGTCAAACGTAAAGATCGCGACGTCGATTTCTTCCATCACAGTGCGCAACAGCGCCGTCGCCTCCAACGCCCCCAATCGTTGCTCGCGAAGCGTTTCGCTCAGCGCGTTGACTTCAATCATCACCTCGCCCATGGCATCGTCCCGCTGCGCATCCCGCCCGCGCACGGAAAAATCTTCCTCGCGCAAAGCCGCCAGAAGGTTGGAAAGAGTTTGCAGGGAAAAAACCACGCGGTGCCGGAGGGAAAGGGCGAAGCCCAGCCACAAACTGAGGATCAAAATCGCCAGCGTCCAGGCGGTTCTGGAACTGTAGTCGCCGGTCCACAGCAAAATAAGTGCAATAGCCGACCCGGGCAGACCCGCCGCCAGCGCCAAAAGCTGAATGCGGCGTTCGTAGGTGAGACGCGTCATTCCAAGCCGTGTTTTTGCAATCGACGGTACATCGCGCTCCGGCTCAATCCCAAAGCCTTCGCCGCCTGGCTCACGTTCCCGTCATAACGCGCCAGCGTCCGCTGAATCAAGTGATGCTCCACGTCGTCCAGGCTCATATCTTCCAGCCGGGCCGCGCTCCCCGCGGCGGCAGCGCGCAGCCCAAGATCAGCCGCCTTCACTTGCGGCCCTATAGCCATCAAAACGCCGCGTTCAATCGCGTGATCCAGTTCCCGCACATTTCCCGGCCAGGGGTGCTCATGCAGCAGCTGCGTCGCCACCGCATCGAATCCCGAAATCGTCTTGCGATACCGCTGCGCGTAATTCCGCAAAAAATGATGCGCCAACAGCTCAATGTCCTCGCGCCGTTCCCGCAGCGGAGGCAAATGAATCTCGATGGTGTTCAGCCGGAACAACAAGTCCTGCCGGAACCGTCCCGCCGTAGCTTCCGCGTTCACATCGACATTTGTCGCCGCAATCACGCGAACATCCACCCGCCGCGTACTCGAAGATCCCACGCGCTCCAGCTCGCCAGTCTCCAGCACGCGCAGCAATTTCGCTTGCAACTTCAAGGGCACGTTCGCGATCTCGTCCAAAAATAAAGTCCCGTTGTCCGCCAATTCGAATCGCCCGACGCGATCGACTCGCGCGTCCGTAAATGCCCCCTTCACATGCCCAAACAATTCGCTCTCAAACACGCCCTCCGACAACCCGCCGGCGTTCACAGTAACCATCGGCGTGCTCGATCGAGGCGAAAGCGCATGCAAAGTCTGTGCCACCACCTCTTTCCCGGTCCCATGCTCCCCGGTGATCAGCACATTCGCGTCTGACACGCCGATCCGCCCGATCAAATCCAGCACCGGCCGCATCGCCGCCGACTCCGCAATCATCGTTGGCCGCGACTCCGCCCGCAGCAACCGGTTCTCCGCCTCCAGCCGCGAAGCCTGCCGCAAGGCCTGCCGCAAATCGATCTGCGTCCGCAAAACGGTAAGCAAGCGGTGGTTGTCCCAGGGCTTGGGAATAAAGTCGCGCGCACCGCGCCGCATCGCCTCCACTGCCACTTCCACGCTGCTCCACGCCGTCATCACGATTACCGGCAAGGTTCCATCCACCATCTGAATCCGCGGCAGCAAGTCCAACCCTTCCTGCCCCGAAGTCGTATCCCGCGCATAATTCAAATCCATCAGCACCGCGTCAAACTCGCGAGCCTCCACGGCAGCGAGCGCTTCCGATGGCGAAGACGCCCCCTGCGTCTCGTAGCCTTCGCGCTTCAGCAAGAGACGCAGCGCATCTCGAATATCAGCTTGATCGTCAGCAATCAGAACGCGGTGCGGATGAGTATTAGCAGTCTTCATTCAGTTTGTTGTAACAGTTTATTCCAACCGCGGCGCTCGTGCACAGGCGGCGCCTTCTGGAGTCAATGTGAGATTGAGCAAAGACACACGACCTGTCATTCTCCAGAGTTCCAGCGATTGAGGTTCTTCGGGCATCCTTGTCGGATGCCTTCAGAATGACAATTTCTCTCTCATAGTTGCGCCGTCTCGGCCGCGCGCTGGTAGACAGGCCAGTTCTCATAAATTTCTCTGCTACCGTACCTGTTCTTGTTCCGCACTCCGTGCCTCGGTGCCCGATCTTTCTTTGCTTTCTCAGACCTCAACTGTCGCAAGCCAGCGAATCCTGTCTATTCATACCGCAGCGCCACCATCGGATCCACTCGCGTAGCCCGCCGCGCAGGAATATAACAAGCCAGCATCGCCACCACCGTCAGCGCCACCGAAACGCACGCATACGTCAGCGGATCGAAAGGACTGACCCCGGTCAAGAAGTTCCCAACCAACCGCGCCATCACCATCGCCAGCAAAATCCCCAGCGCCAACCCCGCCGCAACAATCACCGCCCCCTGCTGCAAAATCATCCGCAGAACGTTGATCGACCCCGCCCCCAGCGCCATACGAATCCCGATTTCATGGGTGCGCTGACTCACCGAAAACGCAATCACTCCAAAAACGCCTACCACCGCCAGAATCAATCCCAGCAGCCCAAGCGCACCGGCCAATCCCGCTGCCAGTTCAAAAATCAAAAATCCATTGATCGTATCCATGGCGTGCGTCATCGGCCGCACTTCAAAAATAGGCATCATCGGTGCAATCGACGCAATCTGCTCCCGCACCGCCCCAGCCAACGCCTCCGGCGCGCCGCCAGAGACGCGCACCTGCAGCGTGGCCAGCGAAGAATACATCTGCGCGAACGGCACGTAGAAATAGGGAACTCCCAAGGGTCCAATCAGTTGAGTCGTTCGGCTATTTTCCGTAACTCCAACAACTTTCCACACGTGATGGCGATCGCTCGCCAAAGTAAATTCGTGTCCGAGCGCACTCTGCTTGGGCCAAAACTTCTCAGCCATAGCGCGATTAACGATCGCCACTCGCGGTTTGTCGTCCGTATCCGCAGCAGCGAACTCCCGCCCTTCCGTCAGAACAATCCCCAGCGTCTCGAAATATTTTGGCGTAACCATGTTGTACCCCGCGAACGGCGGTGCTTCGCCCTTGCCCACTTCATATCCGGATACCTCGAGCGAGTCCCCCGCATTGAAGTAGCTCATGGGAAAGGTATAAGCCACGCTGGCCGACTTCACGCCCGGCAATCTCCGCACCCGCTCCAGCAGCTCTTTGTAAAACGCCTGGCCCTGTTCTTTGCTGTAGCCAATCTCATTGGGGTCCAAAGTCAGATTCAGCAAGCCCCGCGGCTCAAATCCCAGCCGCGACTGCCGTACATGCCCAAGGCTACGAGCCATCAACCCAGCAACGATCAACAGCATCAGCGACGCACCCACCTGCGCCACCACCAGCCCGCTACGCAGCCAATTCCGGCCAGCGGTCATCGTCCGCCCGCCTTCACGAATCACTTCCAGCATGTGCCCGTTAGAAGCCCGCAAAGCTGGCACCATCCCCACCCCGATCCCGGTAGCCAGCGCCGCCCCAAACGCATACACAAAAACCCGCCAATCAAATTGAAAATCCAAAGCCACGGGCAAAGTGGTAGCCAGGTGAAGCGATCCCAGAAAGTTACTGGCAAACAGACCCAATCCAATCCCCGCCAATCCTCCGCCAAACGCCAGCACGATGCTCTCCGTCAACAATTGCCGAACCAAGCGCGCCCGCGATCCGCCCAGCGCTGCGCGGATCGCCATTTCGCGTTGTCGCACGGTAGCCCGCACCAGAAGAAAATTAGCCACGTTCACACAAGCCAGCAGCAACACCAGCCCCGCCAAAATCAAAAACAGCGTGGCGATCTTCAACAAAGTGTTGTCGCGATCCGGCTGCGGCCGCGAAAGCCGCTCCGGGAACGCTTCGATCATCACCCCAGCTTCGCTGTTCGGATAATCCCGCGCAAACCGTTCCGACAACACCTTCAGCACCGGCTCCACTTCCTTGATCCCCATTCCCGCCCGCAAATGCGCCAGCAATGTCAGGCTTCGCACTTCTCGGTTGACCACCAGATCCTGTGGTGAAGCGCTGTCCGTCATCACCATTCCCAGTGGCACATATCCCTGCGTATCCAGCAGCGAAAACGGCCCGTGAAAGTCTTTCCGCACTACCCCGATTACAGTAACCGGCCGCCCGTTGTACAACACCGACCGGCCGATCACATTCGGGTCCCCGCCAAAGCGTGCCTTCCAGTAGCTGTATCCCAGAACCATCACCGGAACCATCACCGCAGGATCGCCTTCGCCAGGCGTAATAAACCGCCCCAACTCCGGCTGCACTCCCATCGCGCCAAAAAAATTCCCCGATACGCAATCGACCGTGATCGGCTCGGTCTTCTGGTTAACCGTCAAGCCGCCAGTTTGGATCTCGTATGCCGACACATCTTCGAATGCCGCCCCAGCTCCATTCTGAATGTCCTGAAATTCCGGCACGGAAAACTCTGCCTGCAGCGGGCCCTGTTTCTGCTGGAAGGCCAACTCGGTAATCCGCTCCGCATCGCGAACCGGCAAAGGCCTCAACAGCAGGGAATTGACCATGCTGAAGATCGCCGTGTTGGCCCCAATCCCCAGCGCCAGGGTCAGCACCGCGACCAGCGTCAACCCGGGACTCTTCAAGAGCATTCGCAGCGCGTATCGCAAGTCCTGCACAAGATTTCTCACGCCAAACCTCCCAATCCCAATCTTCCAAGGTTTTCCGACCCTGTGTCTCTGTGGTGTCTTCTCATCAGAATGTCGAGGGATCAACTATTCGTACCGCAGCGCCACCATAGGATCCACTCGCGTCGCCCTACGCGCCGGAATGTAGCAAGCCAGCAACGCCACTCCCAACAGCACCACCCCCACCACGGCAAGGGTCAACGGATCGGTGGGAGAAACTCCGAACAGCAGCGTCGCCAGCAATCGGGTAAGCCCGATCGACGCAACCAAGCCAATCCCAAGGCCGGCAATCGCCAGTCTCAACCCATACTTCAAAACCAGACTCATCACATCGTTGCGCGTCGCTCCGAGGGCCATGCGAATGCCCATCTCGTGGGTCCGCTCGGTGACCAGATAGGCCATTACCCCATAAATCCCGACACTGCCCAGAATCAGCGCGATCCCCGCGAAGATCCCCAACAGCATCGTTGCGAATCGTTGCGAAGCCAGCGACTGCTCGATCAGCTGACCCATCGGCTCCAGTCCAAACACCGGCTGGTCTTTGTCCAGGTCGCGCACCGTTTGCAATACAGAAGTTCCCAGGACGCTGGCATTCGAAGCCGTTCGCACGATCAGGCTCAAGCTTCCGCTGCCAATCTCTCCAAAAAACGCGTCGGGGAGCTGATCGTAGGGCATGTAGAACTGGTATTTGATCGAGGACGTGGCGTCCTGCGTCAACCCCGCGTGCTTCACATGGTTCACCACGCCCACAATTTCCATCGGGCGCTCCAGCCCGGGGAAGGGAATAATGATGCTTTTTCCGATGGGGTCTTCGTTGGCAAACAGCCCGCGCGCCATGGCGTCATCGATCACAATCGCCATGGGCGCAGTTTCATTGTCTTGCGCCGCCAAGAATCTTCCCTTGATCAACTGCAACCCCATCGCGTCCTTGTAACCTGGCGACACCAGGTAGAACATCGCCCACGGCATCTGCTCCTGCGTCGGCTTGGGCCTGTCTGCGACGTAGAAAAATATTTCGCTGTCATCCCGCATTGGCAAATCGCTGCTCACCGAGGCCGCCTGCACGCCGGGGAGCGCTTCGAGTCGCCGCAAGACTTCGCGAAAATACGCCCGAACTTTTGCCGGACTCCCGTAGCTCACGTTGGAGAGCGATATGTTGAACGTAAGCGCGTTCTTCGTCTGAAACCCTGGATTCACATGCTTCAGCAACGCCACGCTGCGAATCGTCAGGCCCGCGCAAACGAGCAGCACGAGCGCTAATCCAAGCTCCGCAATCACCAGCGCGCCTTGCAAGCGATGATGTGCGCCGGTCGTCCCGCGCGCTTGATCTTTGAGCGTGCTCTGCACGTTGGTCTTCGACGCGCGCCACGCCGGAGCCAGCCCGAATAGCACGCCGGTCAAAAACGAAACACCGAACGTAAAGGCCAGCACTCGCCAATCCAAAGTCACCACTTCCGCGCGCGGCAAACTGCCCGGTACCGCTTTCACCAGCGCGTCGGTGCCCCAGTACGCCAATAGCAGTCCCAGCGCTCCGCCCGCCGCGGCCAGGCAAATGCTCTCGGTCAGCAACTGCCGCGTCATGCGCCAGCGCGAAGCTCCCATCGCGACGCGGACGGCGATCTCTTTCCGGCGGCTCGCTGCCCGCACCAGAAGCAGGTTCGCCACGTTCACGCACGCGATCAGCAACACGAATCCCACTGCGCCGAGCAACAGGTACAAGTTCCCGCGCACGTCGCCCACTACGTCCTGCATCATCGATTTCACGTTGATGCCATGCGCCGCGTTCGCTTTCGGATATTCCTCCGCCAGCCGCGATGCGATCGGCGCCATGTCCGCACGCGCTTCAGCCAGCGACACACCGGGTCGCAACCGCGCGACCACATAGGTTCCCGAGCGCATCTCGCGAGTCGTTCGCCACAACGCCGTGCTGTTTCCGATCGGCACCATCACGTCAGGGTTGCTGTAAAACCAGAAATGTTCTGGCAGCACTCCCACGACGGTGAAACTCTGATCCGTTAAGACGATGGACTTGCCCACGATCTGCGGATCGCCGCCGAATTTTGTCCTCCACAACCCGTAGCTGAGGATCGCCACCTGTGCGGCACCGGGCCGGTCCTCTTCGGGCAGGAAATCGCGGCCCAGCAAGGGTTGCACTCCGAGCAGCGTCAGGAAACCTGCAGAAGCCTGCCGCGCTTGCACGTGCTCCGCCGCGCCCGATCCGGAAAGGTTGAACGATTCATGGCGAAACGCCGCCATCTCCGCGAACGAATGGTTTCGCGCGCGCCAATCTTCGTAGTTCTGATAACCCACCGACATCTCGTCGAACTGCGGCGATTTCTCGGACAAAATTACCAGCTGTTCCGGAGTCTGATAGGGCAAGGGGCGCAGCAGTACGGCGTTAACTACGCTGAAGATCGCGGTATCTCCGCCAATCCCCAAAGCCAGCGTCAATATCGCGATCGCCGTGAACACCGGAGACTTCGCCATCATCCGCACGGCGTACCGCAAATCCTGCAGCAGAGTTTTCACGGTAACCCTCCGACCGAAAATTCGAAAATCCCTTCGCGGCAGCGTTCGACGAGGTCCAATCGCCGACGTGAGATCGCTTGCCAACGAGCCGGCAAGGACGCCGGCGGTACCAATTAACTCTTGGCCGAGGACGAGACCGCTACGCCGTTCTCGCTGACGACCCAGCCGTCTTTCAGCTGAATCAAGCGGTTTCCGTAGGTCGCGTTTCGCTCCGAGTGCGTCACTTGAATAATGGTGGTGCCAGCCTCGTTCAACCTTTTGAATAGCTGCATGATTTCTTCGCCTTGCTCGGAGTGCAGATTGCCGGTAGGTTCGTCCGCCAGAATGAGTTTCGGATTCTGAATCACCGCACGGGCTACACCGACAAGCTGCTGCTGCCCGCCCGACAGCTGGTTCGGGAACAGATCCTTTTTTCCCACGATGTTGAATTTGTCCAACGCATCGCAAACCAGGCTGACGCGTTCTTTGTGCGGGACATTCTTGTAAGACAAAGGGATTTCCAGGTTTTCAAAAACGGTCAAGTTGTCGATCAGGTGGTAGCTCTGGAAGACGAAACCGATGTTGGCCTTGTGCAGTTCGTTTCGGCGTTTCACATTCAGCCGGTGGACGGCCTGCTCCAGAAAGTAATATTCGCCGGACCAGGAGCTATCGAGCATCCCAATAATACTGAGCAGGGTGGATTTACCTGCGCCCGACGGACCCATGATGGTAACGAACTCGCCCGCATAAATATCGAGGCTTACGCGTCGCAGCAGAAAGAACTTGTTGGGGCCGGCTTCGATGGACTTCTCCAAATTTCGTAGCTGAATCAAAGGTTCCACAATCTCTCCTTGAAATTCCTCTGCAACTCTAGCAGATCACAACGCCCCGCCAGCCCTGCTCGTCGGGTCCTGGGACCTGACGGTGCCGGGGGCTTGGCGTTTCCCGTATGCTATTGACAATAGGTTATTTATACGGCGTTTACGGCTGAAGCATGGACGGATGCGTGCATCCATGCTTCGCGATCTTTTGGATCGGGATTGAAGGTAACAGAGAGCTTGGGGCTTACGAAGGCTGCGTGGCCGCGACCGTTGAGCTGTCCGGCTGGAGGGCCAGACGACGAATTTTTCCAGTCCAAATATTACCATTAAAGTACGTACCGAGTCAAGTCTTTCTGATGGTACCCCGTTCATTCGTGGCGCAACGCTTGGAGCGGATCCATCTGCGCCGCCCGGCGCGCCGGCAAATAGCACGCCAGCGCTGCTACCGCCAACAGTGCCAGCGGCAAGACAATAAAGGAGATAGGATCAGCTGTTTGCACATTAAACAGTAGCGACGACATCGTCCGCGCCAGCACAAACGCAATCGGCAGCCCGATCGCCAAGCCCAGCAAGGTCATAAACATGCCGGTGCGTAGCACCAGCGACAACACGTCCCGCGTCTGCGCCCCCAGCGACATCCGGATGCCGATCTCGTGTGCGCGTTCGCTCACCGAATAGGACATCACGCCGAACACGCCGACCGACGCCAGCACCAGTGCGATCACACCCAGTACCGTCATCATCGTCGCCACGTAGGCAATCCCGATGATCGACTCGGTGATGGCCTTGTCCATGGACTTTACGTTGTACATCGGCAGGTTCGGATCGACGGCCGCAATCTGGGCGCGGGCCGCGGAAACGAAGGTCAACGGATCGCCATTGGTGCGCAGCACCAGGGTCGTGTAGGACGGCGGGCTTTGCCGGTACGAACGATACAGCGTCGGAACGTCCTCTTTAACAATCCAGCTGTAGTGCAGGTCGCTCACCACGCCGACCACCGTCAACCACGGCTCTTCGGAATCGGCCTTGCCAATCTTGATATGCCGGCCAAGCGGATTCTCGCCACCAAAATAGCGCCGCACCAGGCTCGCGCTCACCACCGCAACCTTTGGCGATTCCGCCCCATCGGCATCCGTCAGAAAGCGCCCATCGCGCAACCCGATATTCATCTCGCTGAAGTAACTCGGCGAGGTCGTTTCCACGATGGAGTCGTGCGAGTCGTCTCGCTGGGTCAGCGGGCGCTCCTGGATCGAAAACTCCTGTGTCGAGATGCCGCCGCCGTCCGCATACGGAACGTGCGACGCCAGCGCGACGGTCTGCACTCCGGGAATGGCCGCAAGCCGCTGCTGCACCTGCTCGTGGAACGTCAACCGTGCCGCCGCCTTGCCGTACTGCGTATCTGGCAGGTTCATATCCATGACCAGCAGCGTTTTCGGCGTGTAGCCGTCGTTCACCGACAACAGCCCTTGAAAACTACGCACCAGCAGACCAGCGCCGACCAGCAGCACCAGCGCCAGCGAAACCTCGGCGATTACCAGTACAGCGCGCAAGCGGTGACGCCCGCGCCCAATCGTCGACCCGCGCCCCCCCTCTTTCAGCGTGCTGGTCAAATTGGTCCGCGAGCTCAGCAGCGACGGCGCGATGCCGGACAAAACGCCACTCACCACCGAAACGCCCAGCGCGAAAAGAAACGCGCCCGAATCCAGCCGGATGGTTTTCCACCCGGCCACGAACTTGGCCACGTCCGGGGGCATGTGCGCCAGGATCATGTCGATGTCCCACTGCGCCAAAAATAACCCGAGGACCGCGCCGGCCAGCGACAGCAAAATGCTTTCGACCAGCAATTGCCGCACGACGCGCCAGCGGCTTCCGCCCAGCGCGGTGCGCACCGCAAACTCTCCAACCCGGCCGGTCACACGCGCGAATTGCACGTTCGCGACATTCGCGCACGCAATCAGCAATACGAACCCGACCGCACCCATCAGCAGCAATGTGTATTGCCGCGTCAAATCACCGGTCATGAACTTCCGCAACTCCATGGGCCGAAGCTCGAAGGCCTTGTTCGTGTCCGGATACGCCAGCGCCTGGCGTTGCGCGACAGCTTGCATTTCCGCGGCGCCCTGCTCGAAAGAGACGCCTGGCGCCAGACGGCCCAGAACCCAAAGCCAGCGGTTGTCGCGCCGTGTGCGTTCTTTGGTGTCGAAGTACAGAGGAAGCCAGGCTTCCGCCGGCATGGGATAGTCAAAGCCCTTGGCCATCACTCCGACGACCGTAAAGCTCTTGCCGTCCACCTTGATGTTTTTACCCAAGATGCTGGGGTCGGAGGCGTAGCGCTGCTCCCACAACGCGTGCCCGAGAATAATCTCTTGTTCCTTGCCGACTTCTTCCTCTTCGGGAAGGAATGCGCGGCCCATAAAGGGTTGCACGCCGATCGTCTCGAAGAAATTTGCCGGCACATGGAAGGCTTGCAATTTTTGCGGCTCGCGATCTCCGGTCAGGTTGACTTCGTCCCAGGAATAGGCGGTGATCTGGTCGAAAGAGCGCGCTTCTTTCTTCCAGTCGAAATAGGTGGCAGGCGCAATCGGAACGAAATCCTGTGGACCGAAGCCGGCGCCGCTCTCGCGCGTGTGTCCATCGATCAGCGCGACGATGCGGTTGCCGTTCTCGAACGGCACGGGATGCACGAGGAAGGCCTCGGCCAAGCTGAACACTGCCGCGTTCGCGCCAATCCCCAGTGCCAACGCGATCACGCACACCAGCGATACCAGCCGGTGTTTCATCAGCATCCGAAAGCCGAACCGGACATCCTGCCAGATCGATTGCATGGTTCTCCTGTGAGTGGCTCGGGTCAATGGTGTGGATGGAAGCCGACTCTAAACCCGCATCCTTTGAAAACCGCAAAGGGTGCGCCACCCAAGCTGAGGTCCCTGGTTGAGATTCATTCCGGCATCCTCGTCGGATGTCCTCAGAATGAATCTCTAGTTGGCCCCGACGTGAGCTTCCTGGGTTTCTTCCACGATGCGGCCGTCGAACAGGTGGATGGTGCGCTCGGCGAAGTTTGCGTAGCGCTGGTCGTGCGTGACCATGCAGATGGTTGCGCCGTTGCGGTGCAGGTCGCGCAGGAGTTCCATTACGGCTTCGCCGTTTTTGGAGTCCAGGTTTCCCGTTGGCTCGTCGGCCATCAGGATCAGGGGATCGCCGACCAGCGCGCGAGCGACGGCCACACGTTGTTGTTGACCGCCTGAGAGTTGCGAGGGGTAATGGCGCAGCCGGTGTGCCATGCCGACGCGTTCGAGCGCGCTCTGCACTTTCTGCTTGCGCTCGCTCGAGCTTGTGCCGCGGTAGGTCAGCGGCAGCTCGACGTTTTCGTACACGGTCAAGTCGCCGATCAAGTTGAACGCTTGGAAGATGAAGCCAATCTCGCGATTGCGAATGCGGGTGCGCTCGCTGATGGAAAGATTCGCCACCGGATGGCCATTGAGCTCGTAAACTCCGTCGCTGGGCGAATCCAGCAGCCCCAGGATCGACAGCAGCGTCGATTTGCCGCAGCCCGAAGGCCCGGCAATCGAAATATACGTGCCCTTCTTGATCTCGAGATGAATTTCCTCGAGCGCGTGCGTTTCCACCTCATCCGTGAGAAACACTTTCTTCACGCCTTCCATCTTGATCAATGTTGGTGCGTTTGGTTCGAGCATGTGCTCTCCTTGAATCAGTTTTCTTTGCTAAACCTAAACTCGTGAACCTCGACTCTTACTGTTGTACGACCCAGGGCGTCAAACTGTTCCGGCTGCTTGGCGCGAGCATCGTCGGCCAGGCTGGGCCGGTCTAGACATCGGCCATTACATCATTCGTAGCGCAGCGCTACGAGCGGATCGACCCGCGTCGCGCGCCGGGCCGGTATGTAGCAGGCCGCCATAGCCACTGCCACCAAGACAACCGCCACGCTCGCAAACGTAAACGGATCGCTTGGCGCGACGCCGAACAACATTCCCGACAGAAGTCGAGCCGCGAAAAACGAACCCGCGAGGCCGATCGTTGCGCCCAATAGTGCGAGGCGCAATCCTTCTCCCAAGACCAAGCCGAGGACATCACCGGTCTGGGCGCCCAGCGCCATGCGCACGCCAATTTCACTGGTGCGCTGCGCCACCGAGTACGCCATCACGCCATAAATTCCCATGCACGCCAGAATCAACGCCAGCACCGCGAACAACCCGATCAACGCGATCTGTAATCGCTGCGGTGAGAGCGACGCGGCTTCCACATCGCGCATCGGGCGGACGTTGTAAACGGGCTCGTCCGCGTCCACGGAATGAATCGCGCCTTCGACTGCAGAAGCAGCGCTCGCGGGTTCGAGTTCGGTACGCACCACGAGCGAAAAAAACGCCCACGGATCCTGAGAGAACGGCACGTACACGGTCAGCTTGGAAGCCTGCTCCAGGTGATGTTGCTTGATGTCGCCCACCACGCCGATGACCTGGCACCAGGTCTTGTCGTCGCCGCAGGCGCCGCGAAGGTGCTTGGCGATCGCGTCTTGTCCCGGCCAGAAATGGCGCGCCATCGCTTCGCTGACGATGGCCACGGGGGCGGCGACCGCGTCGTCGCGGTAGCTGAAGGTGCGTCCGGCGAGCAGCGGCACTCCCAGAGTTTGAAAATAGTCCGGCGTGACCACCAGGTAGTCGGGAGCAATGTCACCGGACGGAGGCGGGGTGCGGCCTTCGATCTCAACGGACCGCGAGCTATTGCCAGGGTTCAGCGGGAGCCGCGAGACGGCCGAGGCCGAGGCGATTGCGGGAAGGGAGTCGACGCGTTCCAGGGTGTTTTTAAGGAAGGCCACGCGATCGCCGGGTTTCGGATAGCGAGCTTGGGGAAGGGCCATCTGCAAACTCAGGACATGGTCCGGATTGAATCCTTCGGGAACGTTCAACAAGCGACTGAAGCTCCGCAGCAGCAGCCCAGCGCCGATCAGCAGTACCGCGGCCATGGCGATCTCGGTGACCACCAGGGCGCTACGCATCCGGCGTGCGCGGCCACCGCCAGAAGAACCTCGGCCGCCCCCTTGCAAGGAGACGTTCAGATCCGTCCCGAGCAGGCGCAATCCCGGAATCAGGCCAAACAAAACGCCGGATGCCAGCGAGGCGAACAAAGTGAAGAGGAGCACGCGGGAATCCAGCGCGATGGGCGCTCCGCCAATCATGTCGACCGGCACGAGCGCGCGAAGTGGTGCCAAGCCCCACAGAGCGAGCAGAATTCCCAGAGCACCGCCAGCCAGAGCCAGGAGAACGCTCTCCACCAGCAGATGCCGCAGCAAGTGAAATCGGCCGGCGCCCAAGGCAATGCGCAGGGCCATTTCCTTCTGCCGGGAAGCGCTGCGGGCGAGAATAATGTTGGCAACGTTCACGCAGGCGATGAGCAGCACCAACGCCACTGCGCCAAGCAAGATCAATAGCGCCGGCCGAGTTTCGCCCACCAGATCCTGACGCAGGGGAATCAGGGTCGCGCCAAAACCTTCCTCCTTGTCGCCGTACTGCTGCTTCAGGCGTTTGGTGATGGTGTCGACTTCCGCGGAGGCTTGCGCCAGGGTGACGCCGGGCTTCAGCAAGCCGAAGGACTGAAAATAGTGAGAGTCACGCAGGGCCGCGGGATCTTCGGTGGGACGCAGCGGATGAGGAACGGCCGCGAAGCGCGACGAGGTCCACAACTCCGTTCCCGCGGGAAAGGCAAAACCCGGCGGCATGATTCCGACCACGATGCGCGACACGCCGTCGACCTCGATGGCGCGGCCGACGATGTTCGCGTCGCCGCCGAATCTGCGCTGCCACAGGCCGTAGCTCAGCACCGCGACGCTGGTTCCACCGGGTGGGTCCAAGTCCGGCTGTATGGTCCGCCCTTGCACCGCCTGTACGCCAAGAGCGGCAAAGAAGTCGGATGTTACCACTGCGCCTTCGACGCGTTCGGGCTGACCGTCGCCGGAAAGATTGAATGGCAGACCGCGGTGAGCGGCTAAGTACGCAAAGGAGGAACTTTGTTTACGGAAATCCAGAAAATCCGCGGGGGCGGGATCGTCGGTCTGCTTGTCCTGGTCGAGCTGGTAAAGGACGACGATGCGGTCGGCGTTGGGATACGGCAGCGGCCGCAGCAGGGCGGCGTCGATGACGCTGAAGATGGCGGTGTTGGCGCCGATGCCAAGCGCGAGGGTCAGCACCGCAACGGCCGTGAAGGCCGGGTTCTTCACCAACATGCGAACGCCGAATCGGATGTCTCGCCAGAAACTGTTCACTGCGATGCCTCACATCAGACTACGTTTGAAGCGCAAATTCTTTCTAAACTCCACCTTCATGGCCGGTCTAAAGACCTGCCACTACATTGCTGACCGTCTCGCCGGGCTAAAGCCTGGCGCCTACAGCCGAGATCATTCGTAGCGCAGCGCGACTAGCGGATCGACGCGTGTGGCGCGACGGGCCGGCACGTAACACGCCACCAGAGCCACTACCGCGATCAGCACCAAGCCAAGTACGTACGTCGCCGGATTTGCCGCACTTACCCCGAACAGCAGCGATTCGCTCAGGCGCGCCAGCAGGTATGCCAGTGGCAGACCCACGGCCACGCCGGTAAGCACCATCGAACCGACCTCCTTCACGATCAGCTTGCGCACGTCGCCGGACTCCGCGCCCAGCGCCATGCGAATGCCGATCTCGCGCGTGCGCTGCACCACCAGGTAGGCGAGCACGCCGTAGATTCCCAGCGCCGCAAGCAACGCGGCCAGGCTGGCGAAACTCCCGGAAAGCACCGCGACCATGCGCGCAGAGAACAAATCATCTTCGACAACGCGTTCCATCGTTTTCACGTCGTACACCGGCAAGTTGGGATCCGCTTGCCGGACTTCGCTCTGCAACGTGGACGCGATCAACAGCGGATCGCGCTCGGTGCTTACGTAGAAGGTCATGCCGGAGAGCTCGTCGCGTTGCGCGTAAGGCACGTAAACGTACGGATAGGTCGTGGAGCTCTTGACGTGATCCTGCTTGATGTCGGGAACGACGCCAACGATTTCAATGTCGGGCTTCACTTTGGGGCCGCCGCCGAAGCAAAAGCGCACACCGATCGGATTGCGCCCGGGAAAGAATTGCTTGGCCATGGCCTGGCTCACAACAGCTACTTTGGGGCTCGTGGCGCCATCGGCCTCGGTGAACTCGCGACCGGCCAGCAGCGGTACGCCCAGGGTGGAGAGGTAGCCTGGACTAACGGAAACGTAGTTCACATCCTGCTGGTCTTCCGGAAGCTGGATGCCACCTTCGACGGTGATGTTCGAGCCTTCGTCGTCACCGGTGAGCGTGGCGATTTCAGAGCTGCCGATCGAGCGGACGCCGGGGATCGTGGCGATATGCGCGCGCAACTGATCGACCAGCGCGATTGTGCGCTGCGTGTTGTAGCCGTTCAGCACCGGTGAGATCGAGAAGGTGATCACGTGCTCGGTGCGGAGTCCCAGATTCAAGGTGCGCAGGTTCCACAACGTGCGCGTGAACAACGCCGCTCCAGCAAGGAGCAGCATGGTGAACGCCACCTGCCCGGCGACTAGCACTTTGCGGAAACGCACGTGCGAAACGCTTGCCGAAGAGGTCGAACCCTGATCTTTGATCACGTCGGTGACCGAAGATCGCGTGACGCGCCACGCCGGAATGATGCCGAAGAAAATACCGGAGAACAGCGTCGCGGCGATGGCGAATCCCAAAACCTCGAGGTCGAGCTTTGCCGTAAGCCCTTCAATATCGGCGTTGGCCGCCACGATCGGGGTCATCACGCTGTTCAACCAGGAGCCCATGGCGATGCCCAGAACGCCGCCGCCCATCGCACAGAGCAAGCTTTCGATCACTAACTGCCGGATCAACCGGCCCCGGCTCGCGCCCATCGCGCCGCGAATGGCGAATTCCCGCTGCCGGGCTGCGCCCCGCGCCAAGAGCAAATTCGCCACGTTGGTGCACGCGATCAAGAGCACCAAAGCCACCATCGCGAACAGCACCATGATCGGGCCACTGGCATCGCGTTGCAGCACGTTGCGGCCGCGCGCTCCCGGTGTCAGCAGGATCTTCTTGTCCAGAAAGGCCTGGCGTTTTTGTTCGTCCCAACGGGGACTCGTTTTCGGCAACTGCTCTTTGAGCAGCGGGGAATACCCCGCATTCAGTGCAGCGGCCACTTGTTCCTCAGAAACTCCGGGGTTGCGCCGCGCCAGCGCTTTCAACCAGTAGTCATTCCATTCCGTGAGTGCAGTAGAGTCCAACGTTACGCGGGACGTCATCATAAGGGGTACAAACACGTCGGGAGATTGGCCGATCTGCACGCCGGAGAAGCCTGCGCGCGCCACCCCTACGACAGTCATTTCGATGTTGTTGATCAGCAGAGTCTTGTTCAGGACGCCCGGATCGCCGCCAAAGCGGCGTTGCCAATAGTTGTGGCTCAGCACGACGTAGGGCTCGCCTCCCGGCACGCGGTCGTCATCCATGCTGAATACGCGGCCAAGAGCGGGCGTGACCCCGAGGACTTCGAAGTAGTTGCCGGAAACGAGTTCGCCGTGGCCGCGCTCGGTCTGGCCTTGCGTCGAGATGCTCGCCGGAAACGAAGAGCGCCCCAGCATACTGCAAACCGACACGCCGCTTTCGCGCAGCGCTTTGTACATCGGGTAGGAGAACGATTCCGTGTTGTCGCCGTCGCTGGAAAGCCGCCCGGTAAGCGGCCCGGGATCGTGAAGCACGACAAGTTCGCCGGGATTGCGCACCGGCAGGCGCCGCAGGAGCACCTGGTTCATCAGCGAAAAAATCGCCGTGTTCGCGCCGATTCCCAGCGCCAGCGTAATCATCGCAATCGCCGTGAAGCCCGGGCTCTTTGCCAGCATTCGCAGGCCGTAGCGGACGTCTTGCCAGAAGCTCTGCATTTAATTCTTCCTACTTACGAAGAGTTTATTCATAACGCAAGGCCACCACGGGATCTACGCGGGCCGCGCGCCGCGCGGGAACACCGCACGCCGCCAGCGCCACCACCGTCAACAGTAGTGCCACTCCGGCAAACGTCGCCGGATCGCTCGGCCTTACACCGTACAGGAGCGATTGCAAATATCGCGTAACTCCGAACGCAGCGCACACTCCGACGGCCGCTCCCGCCAACGCGAGACCCATTCCTTGGCCGACGACGAGACGAAGGACATCGCGTTGTTGCGCGCCCAACGCCGAACGAATCCCAATTTCGCGAGTTCTCTGCAGGACTTCGTAGGACAGTAAGCCGTAAAGGCCGACGCACGCCAGCACCAGTGCAAGGATGCCGAACAAGGCCGAGAGCCGCGCCACCAATCGCTCGCCGAAAAGCAACCGGTCCACTGTTTCCGACTGTGTGCGTAGATTAAACAGCGGAAGATCGCGGGCTTCGCTGTTTACAACCTGCCGCACCGCGGGGATGATGGCCGACGTGTCACCGGCCGCGCGTAACGCAAAATGGGCGCTGCCTGCGCGCAGCGGAACATAAGCCGTGGGCTCCACTTCTTTCCGCAGTTGATCGTACTTCGCGTCCCCGACGAGACCCACGATTTCGCGCTGCGCGCCTTTGGCGCCGGGGTCTCCGAAATGCATTCCCAACGGGCTGCGGCCCGCGAAAAATTTTCGAGCAAAACTCTGGTTGACGATCGCGACCGCGTGCGTGGAATCGAGGTCCGGAGCGGTAAACGCGCGGCCTGCCAGCACCGGGATGCGCATAGTCTCGAAAAATCCGGGTCCAACCGAAAGTATTTCCGACACGACCCCGGCGTCACTATGGCCTTCGATGTGAATGAGGGTGCTCGACCGCGATCCATCCAGCAAGACATCGCGGGAGTAACTGGCGGAAAGCACTCCAGGAACGGCGGCGAGTCGCGCTTGCAAGTCGCGGTACAGGTTTTGAATTTGGATCGGCTCGTAACCGGCTTGCGTGGGATCAATCCCAAACAGCAGGATGTTGTGCGTATCGAAGCCGGGGTCGATGCTCTTCAGGTTGACGAGCGTCCGAACCAGCAAGCCGGATCCGACGAGAACGAGAACCGACAGCGCCACCTGAGCCACCACCAACGAGCTGCTCAAACCGAAATGCCTGCTGCCCGCGCGGGTTGCACTGGAAAGATTGCCGGCGCTTTCTTTGAGCGCGGGGGTGACATCCACGCGGGCGCTGCGAAATGCAGGCGCCAAGCCGAAGACAATCCCCGTAAGTGTGGCCACCGCTGCCGTAAAGCCCAGCACGCGTACGTCGGGGTTCACATCGATAACCAATTGTGAGGGCCAATTTGCAGAAACAAATGCGGCTAACGAGTAGGCTCCCCAGGATGCGAAGAGGATACCCAGCGCAGCGCCGGCGGCGGAGAGCAGGACACTTTCTGTAAGCAATTGACGGACGATCCGCCCGCGTCCTGCACCGAGAGCGAGCCGCACCGCCACTTCGCGCTCGCGCGCACTGCCCCGAGCCAGGAGCAGGCCCGCGACATTGGCGCAAGCGATCAGCAGAACGACGCCGACGGCGGCCATCAAGATATAAATGGGCGCACCGAGATCACTGCGGATTCCAATCAATCCTTCCTGAGCCGGAACTACCGTCATGCCGGGATCGTTGGCATCCTTAAATACAGGCTTGTTCCCGTGCAAGGCGGCGTCGCGGAACAACAGATTCACCGCAGCCTGAGCTTGCGCCGCAGACACCGATGGATTCAGCCGCGCGACCGTCGTCAGCCACCAATGACCGGGATCCTCGGGAAGGCCGGCACCCCAGTCAAAGTTGAGGCGCGATACTTGCGTCAGGGAGATCCACATGTCTCCCGTCTTGCCCGGCGACAACCGCGTAAAACGGGGTTCGGCAACGCCCACAATGGTGAACGGAGCGCCATTCAGTCGAAGCGTCTTGCCCACCGCCGATACGTCGCCGCCAAACGCAGCGCGCCAGTAACCATAACTGAGCACAACCACGGATTCCGCGCTGGCGGCTTCATCGGCCGGTTGCAGCGTGCGGCCCAGCACCGACTCGACGCCTAGAGTCGCGAAGTAGTCACCGGAAACCATCTCGGCCGTCGCGATACTTGCGGGTCCATTGCCCGACAGGGAAAGTTGGCGCGGTCCGGCGAAAGCGGCGAGGCCCGAGAAGACATTTGCCTTCGAGCGAATTTCTCGAAACACCGGATAAGAAAGCGAGCAACCGCTGACGCGTGCAGCCTGCGGACTATCGGCGCAATCTCCATAGTTGCTGTAGCCCCAATCAGGAGTTGACCGAGCCGACCACTTCAAGACGACGAGGTGCTGCGGATCGTGCACAGGCACGGAACTCAGCATGACCGCATTGAGCAAGCTGAAGATCGCCGTATTCGCGCCGATCCCCAACGCCAACGTCAGCACCGCAATCACCGTGAAGCCGGGGTTCTTCGCCAGCATGCGCAGGCCGTAGCGGATGTCCTGCCACAAACTGTTCATCTAAGGCTCCACCCGCATAAGACGTTACAACCCATCCACATGTCTTGAAGCAGATACGCCAGATTCACGAGAAAAGTTCGGTCGAAAACTTGCCCGCACTATTTCAGCCGGATACGATCGACGTTGTCCCACTGCGACATGTCCGAAAGGATCACTTTGTCGCCGATCTGCAGGCCTTGCAGGATCTCTACGGTATTCACGGAGCTGCGGCCCAGCTTCACGTTCACACGATCAGCGTCGGAATCGTCAGGCATCACCTTAAAGAGGCTGATGGTGCTGTCGGACTGGCCGTGTACCGGCCGGCCGACATAGAGCACGTCCTTCAGGTTTTCCAGTTCGATGGTGCCATCGACGCTGAGGTCGGGTCGTGCGCCAAGGGGCAGCGGATCGTCGATGGCGACATCGACGGTGACCGTGCCATTGACTACCGAAGGATCGATACGGATGACATGTCCTTTGACAATTCCGTTGCGAGTATCCACCGTTGCGTTTTGCCCGATGGTGATATCCTTCGCCTGCGTTTCCGCGATCTTGATTTCCGCTTTCAATTTCTTCGGGTCTGCTACGCGCGCGAGGTTGGTTCCGACCGCCACGTTCTGCCCGACATCCACGGGCAGGAGCTGCAGCACGCCATCGATGCCTGCTCGCACGTGCAATGCGTCTGCCTGACTCCGCCGCAACTGGTACATCGCTTTATACTGATCGATGTGCGACTGCTGCGCTTGCAGCCGCGCCCTGGCGGAATCGGCCGTGATACTTGTGCGATCCGCCTCGAGGGCTACGCGGATCGCCAGCTGATCCTCTTTGACCTTTGACAGTTTCTGGGTCACGTCCGCGTCGATGCCTTCCTGGTACAGCTTGTAGTCGACCTCGTGCTGCAGCTTGGCTTGCTCGTAGTCGCTCCGTACTCCAGCTTCGACAGACTTCTGGGCCATCAGCTCGCTGTTCACCTGCACCTGCAGGTTGGCATAATCCGCTTCGGCCCCTTTCAGTTGGTACTCCGCATCGAGCAAGGCCTGTTGTACGGTCGGATCGCTCATTTCCAGGATGACGGTGTTCGGGGTGACCGGCTTATCGCTGGGCCGGATCAGGATTTTTTCCACGCGCGCGGAGGTCTGCGCAGGAATCCAGCGAATGTCCAAGGGCACCAACGTGCCGAGGCCGCGCACTTCGCGGAGCATCGGCCCGCGCTTCACGACGTCGGTCCAAACCGTGCCGCGATCGACAGAGGGCGCGGCCGGGCGCAAGCGCGAAAGTCCCAGTGTGACACCCGCGATCGCGACGACCGCGACGGTGACGTAGATAATTCTCTTGATCTTTTTAGCTCGAGCGTTTGATGGTCTTTGAATGTCCATATTCGTTTCGCGTAACACTAAAATCGCACGCGGGGTGCCCCGCCTGGAGTTCCGTTAAATGGCTGTTGCTCAATGGCTTATGGCTACCGGAACTACCTTGAAAGTAGCACCATTGACCGAAAATGGGAATAATTGTCCCACGAGCGAACAAGCCGCAAACAGGACCGGAAGGAACTTTGGCCTCTGTTTCAGGGAAGTGAAAGAGTGAGAGAAAACTACAGCACCCAAAACTGTCCGTCCTCCCTCGTGCGGTGCGAGCGGTTCGATCAAAGAAACCCCGCCCGCCGAAATAGCGTCCATACCTACATCATCTCCTACGCAGTGACCGCCACGGAGGTTCCCATGAAGTCAGACGTTTTGAGGTGGGCATTGGTCTTGAGTTTCGTTTTGGGTTTGACAACGAGCGTTGTGCTTGTGCCTGCGCCGGTTTTCGCCTTGCCCCCGTCCGCTGAATTACAAGATGCCACGCCACAAGGCGGGCGGGGACCCGGCGGGGATCAGAGGATGCCGCTATTCGGCAAAATCACAGCCGTGCACGATGGGTCGCTGGATGTCATGGATACCAACGGCGACACCGTTTCGGTAAAAATCAGCGGTCAGACTGAATTCCGGAAAGATCGCCAGCCCGCCAAACGTACTGACTTCAAGGTGGGAGATATCATCGTCGTGCGCGGCCAGGAAAACGCCGATCATTCGTGGAGCGCGCAAGTCGTGGCGGCACGCTCCATGAACGGCCCAAATGGTGGACCCGGCGGACGTGGCGGTCCGGGTGGTGGAGGCGGGAACGGTCGAGGATCTGCGCAGACAGGTACATTGGGCAAGGACTACGTTGCCGGCGAAATTAAATCGATCGATGCGCCTAAACTTTCGGTGTTGCGCACTGACAATGTGACCCAGTCGCTAGAGTTGAACGAAGAAACATCTCTGCGCAAGGGGCGTGATTCGATCACCATGGCCGACATTCAGCCCGGCGATCATCTTTTCGCGCGCGGCGCCGTCGAGAACGGAGTGTTCGTGCCGAAAACGGTGGTGGTGATTGGTCCCGAGCAATGGAAGCGCATGCAGGAAATGGGCGCGCAAGCGGGCGGAGAAGGTGGCCGCCAGCGCCGCCAGCAAGCTCCGCCCGCGCCTGCTCCGGCGGCCCCTGCTAGTTCTGATTCGCCGGTACCGGCGCCAAACCCACCGGCGCCAAATTCACCGGAGCCCCAGAATTGAAATTGAAGTTTCCACTTCCCGTCTTTGTCTTGCTGTTTTCGATGGCGAGTGCCGCGCGTGCCCAAACTCCTGCTTCGCCTGCGCCGGACACAAGCTCACCCGCGGCCGCCACGCCTGTGGAGACTCCGCCGCAGAGTCCCACCGTTACCGCGACCGCCCCACCGAATTCCTTTGAGATTAGTGGCACCGTTCGTTCCGGCAAGACGCCGCTGCCTGGCGTCACCGTCACCGCCGCGAATACGCTCACCGGAAAAAAAATTTCCGTGGCCACGGCAGCAAATGGCACCTATAGCTTCATCGGCCTTCCTCGCGGGCGTTACGTGGTGCGCGTCGAATTCATGGCTTTCGCACCGCAGACCCAGGAGATCATCCTCAAGCCGGAAACCCCTACTGGAAAATTTGACGCTGAGCTAATTCTCGCCTCGCGACAGCAAGAGCAGTCGCCGACCGCGAGCGCCATCGCCGCGATCGCAGCCGGCCGCGGCTTCCAGAGCTTGTCGGTTGAGAATACACTGGCGACGCTGGCCGGCGGAGATGTGGCCACGGCGGGCGGCGGACAAGGCGGCGGTGCGGGAGCCGGCGATATCGCGAGCCTGCCGATGAACGGTGCCGGCGTCGACACGGCCACCGAATCGGTCAGCATCACCGGCGCTCAAGGCCGGTCGCAGGACTTTGGCGGCGGCAGCGAAGAAGATTTGCAGAATCGCATTCAGGAATTTCGCCAGCGGGCCCAGCAGGAAGGACTCATTCCGGGCGGTCAAGGTGGCGGTCCGGGAGGCGGGCCGGGCGGTGGTGGCTTTGGTGGCGCCGGGCCGATCTCGATCGGGCGCCTGGGTCGCGGATTCAACGTCAACCAACCCCACGGCTTTTTGTACTTTTCCGATGATAATGCGGACTTTGACGCGAAGCCCTATGCGCTCACCGGACTTGAGTCGCCCAAAGCGAGTTATAACTTCGCTCGTTTCGGCGCCAACGTCGGCGGGCCACTGAACATTCCGAAGATATTCAATGGCGGCAACAAGTGGTTTTTCTTCGCGGGCTGGAACGGCTCGCGCGGCAGCACGCCGGTCGATTCGTTCTCCACGGTTCCCACGGCGGCGGAACGCGCAGGGAATTTCTCGTCCACGACGTACAGGGATGGCTCGCCGGTGCAAATCTTCGATCCCACGACGGGCGAGCAGCTCAGCTACAACGGCGTACTCAACGCGATCAGCCCTGGCCTGATCAGCCCCGCCGCAGAAACGTTGCTGCAATATATCCCGCTGCCCAATCTATCCGGCACGACGCAAAATTTCCATTACGTCACCAACGACAACAGCAACACCGATGCCGTCAGCATCCGGCTGATCCACAATTTCACCAGCACGCCGACGTTTGGCCCGTTCGGCGGAGGTGTCCCCGGCGGCGGGGGCGGCGGGCGCGGTGGTGGCGGAAGACGCGCGCAGAACAACATTAATTTCGGCTTGAACTGGTCGCGCAACTCTACAGAAACCGTTGGCGCTTTCCCATCGCTCGCGGGCAACACCAACACGCAAGGGCTCCAGGCCACGTCCGGCTGGACTTACGGCAACGGCCGCCGCACCAACACGCTGCGCTTCACGTACAACCACAATCACGTTTCGACCTCAAATCTCTACTCCAATTCCGTTGACGTAGCGGGTCTCGCAGGCATTGGCGGCGTCTCCAACGATCCGTTTGACTTTGGCCTCCCCGGCCTCGGCTTCACCGACTTCAGCGGCCTCACCGACCCCACCGCGCGCCGCGAACTGGATCAGACCTACACGATCTCTGACACCCTGGTGTACTACCGCGGCAAGCACAACTTGCGTCTCGGCGGAGACTATCGCCGCATTCTGCAGAGCTTTCGGTCCGCGAAAAATGCGGAAGGCTCCTTCGTCTTCACTGGACTGGAGACCTCCGAGTTTCTCCCGGCCAGCAAGCAACCTGTTTCGGACACCGGCTACGACTTCGCCGATTTTCTTCTCGGCCTGCCGCAGCAAACTTCGTTGCAATCCGGCACGAACTCTTACAATTTCGCGGCCAACTCCTTCGACCTCTTCGCGCAAGACGACTACCGTATCTTCTCGAAGCTATCCCTGAACCTCGGCGTACGCTACGAGTACAACGGCCCCTTCACCGAAACCCACAATCAAGTTTCCAACCTCGACGTGGCTCCTGGGTTCACAGCCGCCACCCCGGTGCTGCCCGGCGAGGCTGGCCCTTACAACGGCGCCTATCCGAATTCACTGATCCGCCCGGATCGCCATGACTGGGCTCCGCGCATCGGGATCGCTTGGCGTCCACTGAAACAAACCGTGGTCCGTGCGGGCTACGGCATCAATTACAATCTCGCGCAATACGCCAACATCATTCAGAATTTTGCATTTCAGCCGCCGTTCGCCATCACCTCAACCAACGTCACCAACGCCGCCGCTCCTCTTACTCTAGCGAACGGGTTCCCCCCGGTTGCTCCGGGCGCGGTAACCAACAATTTCGCGGTCGATCCCAACTACCATATCGGCTACGTGCAGATTTGGAATTTGGACATCCAGCGTACGTTGCCTCACAGTTTCCTGCTGAATGTGGACTATAACGGTTCGAAGGGCACCGATCTGGACACCGAACGCGCCATCGAAATCCCGGGCATTCAGCCGTTCACTTACGAATCGTCGGCGAGCACTTCCATCTTCCACGCAGGTTCGGTGCGCCTTCGCAAGCGATTGGCTCACGGCATCGGTTTCCAGGCCACCTACATCTATTCCAAATCCATCGACGACGCTTCTTCTGTCGGCGGCGGATCGCTGATCGTTATTCAAAATCCGTTCGACATCGCCGCCGATCGCAGCCTTTCCGCTTTTGACCAGCGCCACAAGTTCACCGGAAGCTGGATGACCGATCTGCCCTTCGGCGAAAATCGCCGTTTCCTGCAAAAGGGAGCGTGGTCTCACATTCTTTCCAGTTGGCAATTGAGCGGCGACTTTACGGTCGCCTCCGGTTTGCCGTTCACTCCGAATGTGCTCGGCAACAGCCTGGACCTCAACCGCGGCGTCAGCGGCTCGCTGCGCGCCGATGTCACCGGCCAGCCAATCTCGCTCAGCAATCCGACCGCGGCCGAATGGTTCAACACCGCCGCTTTCTGCTCGCCCTCTTCCTCGGCGGGCACCACCAACACCTGCGTGAATCCAAACGGAACACCGTTTGGCGACGCCGGCCGCAGCATTATCGAAGGCCCCGGCGAAGTGGTTGTGGATATGTCGCTCAGCAAGACCATTACGATCAAGGAATCGCGCTCTCTGGAGCTGCGCCTCCAGGCCGCCAACGTTTTCAATTTTATCGACTATACGTCGATCAACACGACGGTGAACTCGCAGCAGTTTGGCCAAGTCACGACTGCCGGCGCGACGCGGCGCATCACATTCGTCATGCGTTTCCGTTTCTGATGCATCATGCAGGACGCATGCCCGATGCCGCCTGTCACGCGATCCGTTGATGAGGTCGACGCGGCCCGAAAGAAACTGTCATCCTGAGCCCATCCGATAAGAACGGGTGAAGGATCTCAACGTACGAAGGGCGAACGTATTAGCCAGGAGCCACCGATGTTGCTAGCCCGCAAACTAATCGCATTGCTTTCCTCGTGCCTTCTGCTCGCCAATTTCGTTCCCTCCGCGCGCGCCCAGAGCGCGTCGCACACGCAGCAGCCAGCAGCTCCCGCCCAGTCGCAATATCGCATGCACGTGACTTCCGAACTGGTTCTCGTCAACGTCGTGGTCCGCGACAAGAAAGGCAACCTCATCCGTGGCCTGAAAAAAGAAGACTTCACGCTCACCGAAGACAACAAGCGCCAGGAAATCTCCACCTTCGACTATGAAAACGTGGACGAACTCGCCACCGCCGGAGCCGCGGAAGCCACGGCCACCGGCACGGCCGCCACCGGTGGTCTGCTGCATGCCTCGAACGCCGGCGCTCTGGACGCGCGCGATCGCCGCCTCATGCTCTTCTTCTTTGATTTTTCCGCCATGGACCCGGAGCAAATCGAGCGCGCCGTCGACGCCGCCAAAAAATTCGTGAACACCAAGATGCTCCCCGCGGACATGATTGCGCTTGTGTCTCTGTCCACCAACATGCGCGTCGATCTCGATTTCACCACCGACAAGAAAAAGGTCCTCACAATTCTGTCCGCCTATACCTCCAGCCAGGGCCAGGGTTTCGATGCCGGGTTGGAAGGCTCGGCCGAAGGCACCGCCGAAACCAGCGGTTCCTACACTCCCGATGACACCGACTACAACACCTTCACCGCCGACCGCAAACTCCTCGCGTTGCAATCGTTGACGCAATCGCTCGGTAAAATCTCGCAAAAGAAATCCATCATTTATTTCAGCAACGGAATCACGCAGTCCGGCGTGGACAATCAATCCGCGCTTCGTGCCGCCACCGCCTCGGCGGTCAAAAACAACGTTTCGATCTACCCGCTCGACGTGCGCGGGCTGCAGGCGTTTCCTCCAGGCGGCGAGGCGCAGAACGCCAGCTTGCATGGCCAGTCTGCCTACAACGGGAATGCCGTTTTCAACGATCTCAACGGCAACGCGAACTCGCAGGACACTCTCTCCACGCTCGCGGATGACACCGGCGGAAAAGCCTTTTTCGACGACAATGACTTCAGCGGCGTATTTTCGCAGGTGCAGAAAGACACTTCCGCGTATTACGTTCTGGGTTTCACGAGCACCAATCCCTTGAAGGATGGGCACTTCCGGCGTCTCAAGGTCCAAGTCAATCGCCAGGATGTAAAGCTGGAGTTCCGGCCGGGATATTACGCGGGCCGCGACTTCCAGCATTTGAACCACACCGACCGCGAGCAGCAACTGGCTGACGAATTGGACGCGCAGCTGCCCCAGACCGACGTAGCCGTGTACGCCGGAGCACACTATTTCCGCCAGGATGACTCGCACTACTATCTCGGCGTTTCGCTCGTGATCCCCGGATCCCAAATCCCGTTCGTGCAAGCCAAAGACAAGGACAACGCCACCATCGACGTGATCGGCGAGGTTCTTGCCGGAGGCAAGTTGCCCGTCGGCCACCAGCGCGACACCGTGAAGCTGGCCCTCGACAGCACACAGCAGGTGCGCCGCAAGAATGTTCAGTACAACACCGGGTTTGTTCTCGCGCCGGGAAGCTATCACTTGAAATTTGTCGTACGCGAAAACCAAACCGGCCGTATGGGCTCGTTCGAGACCGACGTGCAAATTCCCGATCTACGCAAAGTGCCGCTGCGCATGAGTTCTGTCGTTCTTGCCAACCAGCGCGTCCCCGCCACCAGCAACAAAACCAAAGGTCCGCACCCGCTCATCCAGAATCAAACCGAGCTCGTCCCCAACATCACACATGTTTTCACGCAGGACCAGCATCTGTATCTGCAATATGAGGTCTACGACGCAGCGCATACCAGGAAGGGCGGGCCCGCTGCATCCGCGGAGGCCACCGCCAACGGTTCCGCGAACCCGCCGCAGCCGAAAGCGCCACGCGACGCCGTACGCGTGTTGACCAGCATCGAATTTTTGCAAGGAAACGCCAAGGTCTACGAATCAAAACAAGTGGTAGCCAGCGAAGTCACCGCGCCCGATCGCAAAGCCGTCATCTTCCAGATCGATCTACCACTGCAATCCCTGAAGCCCGGCTTCTACACCTGCCAGGTCAACGTGGTAGACGACAACGCCGGCAACTTCGCTTTCCCCCGCTGGCCCATCCTGGTGAAGGAACCAGCCCCACCCGCGGCGACCGCCGCCTCTACCACCGGCGGCAACTGAACTCAAAGGCGCCGGCTTCAGCTTGTGTTCTCCACTGAGTCGCAAATCCACTATTTCCCCAAAACCTCTTCCGCCGCATGAAACGCCGAATTCGCCGCCGGCACTCCACAATAAATCGCGGTCTGCAACAAAACTTCCTTGATCTCCTCCCGCGTGACTCCATTGCTCAAAGCTGCCCGCACGTGCATCCGGAACTCCTCGCCGCGATTCAACGCCACCATCATCGCCAAGGTAATCATGCTCCGCGTCTGCCGCGGCAATCCCGGCCGGCTCCAAATCTCTCCCCATGCATACCGCGTAATCAAATCCTGAAACTCCTCATTGAACGCGTCGCGATGTTGCAAAGACCGGTCCACGTGCGCGTCCCCCAAAACCTCGCGACGCACCTTCATCCCCTGCTCGTAGCGGTTCTTTTCATCCATCGCTAGCTCTCCTTGGTGACCGTTTTTGCGCGAATGCGCCCTGCCCGGACCGATGCGCGAAGCCTCACCGGTTCCTGTCGTTCACGCTGCCAAAAACGCCGCAAGCTCCGCCGTAAACGGCTCCCGCGCTTCAATATTCGATATATGCGAAGCATCCAGCTCCACAAACCTTGATCCGGCAATATGGTCCGCTAGATAACGCCCATCCTGCGGCGTCGCCGCGGGATCGTGAGCCCCGGAAATCACCAGCGTCGGCGCGCGAATCGCTCCCACCTTTTCGCGGTAGTCAAACTCCCGCAACGCCTCACAACACGCCACATACGCAGCCGTATCAGCGCGCTCCAGCGCTCTCCGCACGCGCGACACTTCCAAAGGCTCCGACGTACGAAAATCAAATGTAAACCACCGTTCGATCACCGTTTCCGCGATGGATTTGGTGCCGCCCTTGCGGACGGCCTCGATGCGCTTGTTCCAGCTTTCCGTCGTTCCAATTTGGGCCCCGGTATTGCTCAGCACCAATTTATTCAGCCGCTCCGGCTTGTTCACCCCCAGCCACATACCTGTCTGCCCGCCGATCGACAACCCGCAATAATGTGCTTTGTCGATTTTCAGAAAATCGAGTAGCCCGAGTTCATCGCGCGCCAACAATTCGATGGTGTAAGGCCCCGGCGCGGCAGAAGACTGCCCATGTCCGCGCTTGTCGCACCGCAACACGCGATATTTTTTCGCGAACTCCCCCGCTTGCGCATCCCACACCGACAAATCCGTGCCTAACGGATTCGAGAACAGTAGAACCGGCGCACCATCCCGCCCCGCGATCTCATAATGCATCCGCACATCTTTTAATTTAGCGAATGGCATAAACCTCCTTACGTCAGACTTTTTCGCGCAATGCTGGCTGCGACCACGCGGTCCACAAAATCGGTCGCCATCCCCAGGTATTTTGCCGGATCGAAAAGCCTGTCAACGTCAGCCACCGAAAGATGTGCCTTGGCCCGCCCGTCGCCAAGAAGGACGTCACGAAGGTGGCGCTTTTCGCTCCGCGCTTTCTGGCAAGCGACTTCTACGAACTCGTGCGCTGCCGCCTTACCCATTTTCTCCGCCAAAGCCATCGAGACCGCTTCCGCAAAAATCAATCCCTGCGTGGACTCAAGGTTCTCCCGCATCCGCTCCGCATCAATCTCCAGTTTCGGGACAACCTCCGCCATCTGGCCCAGCGCACCCGCGCTCAACGAAACAATCTCCGGCAAAGTCTCCCACTCCGCATGCCAGCCGCCAAGCCCGCGCTCGTGTTCCTGGACCATGGATGTCAGCATCGTGCTTACCAGCCCGGGCACACGGACCGCCGCGGACAACACGGCAACGGATGCCACCGGATTCCGCTTGTGCGGCATGGTCGAGGATCCGCCGCGATCCTTCTCCGCGGGCTCGAAGACTTCCGCAACTTCGGTCTGCGAATGCAATGAAATATCTTTCGCGATTTTTCCGAGCGTGCCGACGCACAGTCCTAAAGTAGTGGCAACTTCAGCCACACGATCGCGGTGACTGTGCCACGGAATCTTCGGCAATCCAAGCGCAAGCTCTTCGGCCAAATTTTCCCCGACGTCAGCGCCACGCCCACCCAGCGCCGCCAATGTGCCGACCGCTCCGCCGAATTGCAACACCAGCACACGCCGTTGTGCCTCGCCCAATCGTTCGCGATGGCGATCCACGGCATCCAGCCACCCAGCCACTTTCGCGCCGAACGTGGTTGGCAGCGCTTGCTGCATCCAGGTCCGGCCGACAACGATCGTCGACCGATGCTTGGTCGCAAGTTCTGCCAGGCCGCCACCCAGCCGATCCAGATCACCCGTGATAATTTTCAGCGCTTGCCGCAGCTGCAAAACACAGCCTGTATCGATCGCATCCTGGCTCGTCGCGCCCCAATGCACGTACCGTGCTGCATCGCTATCGCTCTGCGCGACCAGAGCAGTAAGCGCTTTGACCAGTGGAATGGCAATATTCCCCGCGAGTTTTGCGCCGCGAGCCAACTCCGCAACATCGAACAATTCCGCTTCGCATTTCGCCGCGATCGCCGTCGCGGCAGAGGAGGGAATTACGCCGGCTCGCGCCTCCGCTCGCGCCAAACCGGCCTCGAAATCTAGCATGCCCTGCAAGCACGCCCGATCCGACAACGCCTTCTCAACATCTTCCGAACGAAACAACGACTTGAGCAATTGCATATGCTGTAGCCGCCCTGTTCTACCCTCAGCCACGAAGGGTCAGAAGCCGGCGTTTAGACAATCTCCGGCGCAGAAGCAACACAGCGCAAAGTCGACGATCGGACGCGGCGCGAGTGCGGACAATCTACTCCTACACCCGCTCCAAAATCACCGCGATCCCTTGCCCCACGCCGATGCACATCGTGCACAACGCATACTGCTCCTTGCTCCGCTGCAACTGGTACATCGCGGTGGTCACCAATCGCGCCCCGCTCGCCCCCAACGGATGTCCCAACGCAATCGCTCCGCCATTCGGATTTACGTGTGCCGCGTCATCCGCTACGCCCAACTCCCGCAACACCGCCAACGCCTGAGACGCAAACGCTTCGTTCAACTCAATCACATTCATCTGCCCGATCGAGAGCCCACTCTTCGCCAGAACTTTCCGCGACGCCGGGACCGGTCCCATTCCCATCACGCGCGGCGCAACGCCCGCCACCGCGCCGGCCACCACTCGTACTCGCGGTGTCAATCCATGTTTGCGCACCGCCGCTTCCGAAGCCAGCAGCAGAGCGCACGCACCATCATTGATGCCCGAAGCGTTCCCGGCTGTAATCGTTCCGCCCGGTTTTACCACGCTTTTCAATTTCGCGAGTGCTTCCAGGGTGGTGTCCGGTCGCGGATGCTCATCCTCGCGGATCAAAACCCATTCACCTTTTTTTTGTGGAATCGGCACATTCACGATTTCTTCTACCAGCCGCCCGCCGCGCATCGCGTCGGCTGCGCGCTGCTGGCTTCGCAACGCAAACGCATCCTGGTCCTCGCGTGAAACGCGATATTCCTCCGCGACGATCTCCCCGGTTTCGGGCATCGAATCGGTTCCGTACTTGGCCTTCAACACTGGGTTCACAAACCGCCACCCCAGCGTCGTATCTTCTAGCTTCATCGAACGCGAAAATGCTGCATCCGCTTTCCCGATCACGAATGGCGCCCGCGACATGCTCTCCACGCCGCCGGCGATCACCAAGTCCACTTCGCCGCTCTTGATCGCGCGCGCCGCGGTCGCCACCGCGTCCATGCTCGACCCGCACAAGCGATTCACCGTCGACCCGGGCACTTCTTTCGGCAATCCCGCCAGCAGCAGCGCCATCCGTCCCACGTTGCGATTGTCTTCGCCGGCTTGATTCGCGCACCCATAGATCACGTCGTCGAGCGCGTTCCAGTCCACGCTGCGATTTCGCCCCATCAGCGCCTCGATCGGGATGGCGGCAAGATCATCGGTGCGGACGCTGGCGAGTGCTCCGCCATATCGCCCGATCGGCGTGCGAATCCCGTCACATATATATGCTGATTGCATGTCCGTGTTGCGCCCTATTGTGAACGGCTATAGTAACATCGTCGAAGATTCGAGTGCGTACACGCGTCGCCTGAAGTCAGGATGAACCTATGCCAAATCGTTTCGCGTAAGGGAGTCATTTCGTGGCTTAAACTCGTTTCTAACCATCGATGCGAACCCAAGTCGGCATTATCGGAGCAGGACCCGCGGGACTGATGCTCGCGCACCTCCTCGATTTGCAAGGCCTCGAGTCCGTCGTGCTTGAAAGCCGCTCTCGGGAATATATCGAGCAGCGCGTCCGCGCCGGTGTGCTCGAGAAGGGCACCGCCGATCTGCTGATCGAATCCGGCGTGGGTGCGCGGTTGCAACGCGAAGGCTTGGTGCACTACGGGATCGAATTGCGCTTCAGCGGCTCCGGCCACCGCATCGATTTTGCCGGCCTGACCGGTGGAAAATCCATCACTGTCTACGCGCAGCACGAAGTCATCAAAGACCTGATCGCCGCGCGCTTTGCTGCCGGGGCGAAGATTTTCTTCGAAGCGGAAGCCCTCAGCGTTCATGATCTTGATGCAAAACCAAAAATCCGCTTCCAGCACGGGGCCGAAACCAAAACGCTCGACTGCGATTTCATCGCGGGCTGCGACGGCTTTCACGGCATTTGCCGTCCCGCCATACCCGCCGGCGTCCTACGCGTGCACGATCGCGTGTACCCGTTCGGATGGCTCGGTATTCTCGCCAAAGTTGCGCCGGCGTCGCACGAACTCATCTACACCTATCACGAACGCGGCTTCGCGCTGCTAAGCATGCGTTCGCCAGAGATCTCACGACTCTACTTGCAGTGCGATCCCGAAGAAAATATCGCCGAGTGGTCCGACGACCGCATCTGGAACGAGCTGCGCACCCGCATGGCCACGCGCGAAGGCTGGAAGCTCGCCGACGGCCCCGTGCTGCAGAAGGGCATCACGCCGATGCGCAGCTTCGTCGCTGAGCCGATGCGCCACGGCAAAATGTTTCTCCTCGGCGACGCCGCACACATTGTTCCGCCGACCGGCGCAAAGGGATTAAATCTCGCCGTGGCCGACGTTCGCGTCCTAGCGCGCGCGCTGGTCGATTTCTACAAACATGGCAAACACGAAGGGTTGGATCGCTACTCCGATACCTGTTTGCGCCGCGTATGGAAGGTGCAGCGATTCTCGTGGTGGATGACTTCGATGCTGCATCGTTTTCCGCATGAAGACAGTTTTCAGCACCATCTTCATTTGGCGGAACTCGATTACGTTACGAGTTCAAGAGCGCCGGCGCAATCTCTCGCGGAAAATTACGTCGGCCTGCCCTTCGATGACGACAAAAATCAAGCGTGACGCGAACACGCTCGTTGTTTGCCGAGGTGGGCGCAGGAGTTCGGCGCCCCTACGATCGGAAGCGTCGCCAGATCGCGGCCGGTGCCGTACCCACTCGGAAGAATCCGAAAAAACCGCTTTTGAATCATCCGCCCCACTACTCTTGTAGGGGTGCTGCATCGCTGCGCCTGGTTAGCAACCAACCAAAACCTCTCGCGCAGGTTTTCGCGGCCAATCTATTCGTAGCGCAAAGCTTCGACGGGATTCAAACGGGCGGCGCGGCCCGCGGGATATAGGCCTGCCAGCAGGCTGACGACTACGGCGAAGGCAATGGCGCCACCGGCCAGCCACCACGGTACGTAGGAGATTTTTACTCCTGGAAGGTCCTGGCGGCGCAGGTAGATGGTGGTGCCCCAGGTCAAGGCCGCGCCGATCAGCCAGCCGAGAGTTACGCCAGCAATTCCACCGAGCAAACCCATCGCGCCGGCTTCGGCGAAAAACAAGCTACGTACATCGCGGTCCGTTGCGCCCAGCGCTTTCAGCACGCCGATTTCGCGACGCCGCTCCAGGATGGCCATCACCAACGTGTTGATGATGCCGAGCGAAGCGACTGTCAATGCGAGGCTGCCGAACAATCCCAGGAACAAATCGAAAACGGTAAACACGATGCGCAGGTTGCGTGTGGCATCCAGCAGCGAAAATGTATTGAAGCCCATGCTCTTAATGGCTTCTTCCGCCTTCAGCACGTCTTTGGGCGATTTCACGCGCACCGTCAGCGCCATGTAGGTCGGCTTTCCCGAGCCGCCTGCGCGCACGAATTCCTGCACGTCATTTGGTTGCGCTACGTGCAGATCTTCCGCGACGCGCAGCGGAATGAAAACGCGGCCGCCGCCGAATCCGCCGATTCCCGCGGAGGGATCGGTGTCGATGATCCCAGCGATGCGCAACGTTTTCTCACGCGAGACGATCGAGATGCCTCCCGACATCATGTCGTCCATCTGCTTGTCGATGTCCTTTTCATTGGCAATATCCGCGGACGAGCTCTGCTGGCGTTGCGCGTAGCGCAGGGTTATTTCTTTTCCGACCAGCGTGGCAAGTTGCGGCGAAAGTTCCTTGGCGAATTCGGATTGCAGGATGGCTTCCTCGGCGGTCGGCGAAGAGAACGCTTTTCCGGTGATGCCGTCGAAAGTGCCGCTCGCCCGGGAAGAGTCCGGCAAACCTAGAACGTTGGTGGAATAGCTGCCGCCGTTGAACCGCACCTCGGTCAAGAAGCGGACTTGCGGGTAGACCTCGGTGACCTTGGGCAATTTGGCGAATTCCTGGCGCGCCGCTTCGTCGAGCGGTTTCGCGTCTTCCGGCTTCCCAGTCTTCGTCGCGCCGGGCCGCGGGCCATCGCCGTTTATGCCGCGCATCCCGCGCTTGGAGGTCACGAAGACGGCGTCGAACAGCCCGGATTTGTTCAGCCGCTGGGAAGCTAACGTTTGCAGTCCTACACCGAGCGAGAGCATCGCCACCAGGGAAGCGACGCCGACGGCGACGCCCAGCGTCGTGAGCGAGTTGCGCAAGATGGCCTCGCGCAAATTGCGAAACGCGAGTTCTGTCAGGTCGCGGCCTTTCATTGTGGGGCTTCCGAGCAACGGTCAGGCTGAAGCCCGGCCCCAACATCTTCAGGCGCTTGCGCCCTATCGCTGACGAGCCGGCCGTCGGAAAGGACGGCAATGCGATTGGCAAACCGCTCGGCCAATGGCCGCTCGTGGGTGACCATGATGATGGTCATGCCGAGCGTGGACTGAATCTCGCGCAGCAGCAGGAGAATCTGCTCGCCGTTCACGCTGTCAAGGTTGCCCGTGGGCTCGTCGGCGAACAAAATCGACGGGCGATTGACCAGCGCCCGCGCCAGCGCTCCCCGTTGCTGCTCGCCTCCAGACAATTCGCTAGGCCGGTGCTGTCGTCGCGCCCCCAGCCGCACGTGGTCCAGCGCAGCGGCGACGCGACCTTCGCGCTCCCCGCGGTCCACTTCCGCGAGCCGCAAGGGCAACTCGACGTTTTCTTCCAGCGTCATGCGGGGAAGCAGGTTGAAGGATTGAAACACCATGCCAACGGTATCGCGACGGTAGCGTGCCAATTCAATGGAATCAATCGCGGCCAGATTGCGCCCGCGCACGTGGATAGCTCCAGACGTGGGACGGTCAAGCCCAGCCAGGAGATTCAGAAAGGTGGACTTGCCAGACCCGGAGCTACCCAGCAGCGCCACAAATTCGCCGGCCCGAATTTCCAGCGAGACGTCGTTCACAGCCGAGATGATGGCTTCGCCCAGGCGGTATTGCCGCGAGACATTCTGGGCCTGGATCAGCGGCTGTTCCCGGTCTTGATGAAGGGTTTGGTTCGAGACTTGGCCGGAGGTCTGGTTTGTGGGCATCGTGGGGTCGGTACGATAGTAATACGGCTGGAGTCGGGCCGGTGTTTCGTTGCAAAGGGACATCTTGAAGTGAGGCGCTGGTGAGACGATTGGTTAGCGATTTCTGGTCCCTCGCTTTTCGTAACTTCGGATTCTAAGGACTTTAACCGGGATCGTATAGTTTGCGAAATATAGGGGAGTCGTCCGTCGTTCCGCACTTGTGATCTCAGTTCCGGTGATCTTGTGCTTGTCGCAGGTCACTTGCCCGGTAACGGGCATTCAGGCATGGATTACTTCTGAGCCCGTCAATCGGCAATCCCGAAGTGCCACTGGCGTAGTTCCTCAACATGAGAGGGAATTTTGAATGGACAAATCGCCCCTGCGCTATCATACCTTGCTCAATCGAAGGATCTGAAGGAGAAACTCCATGCAAACCAACACTCGACGCAACTTCTTTGGCAAGATCACAGCGATAGCGGCTGTTTTGACCGGCGCACCAAGACTCTTCGCTCAGCAGGCTCCTCCTGCCGGCGCATCCATGACTGGGGGAGACGCGCCTCGTCGCCCGGGCGGCAACCACACGCTTGATGGGATCTACTACTTTTCTGGTACGGGTTCTAACGACGGTTATGGCAAGGACGACCACGTGCTGGTCACCGACCCGTTCGAAAAGCACGTCACCCGCACGATGGATGCCCTCAAAAGATCGGTTGAACATGCGGGATCTAACATGGACAGCATCATCCATCTCGACGTCTTTCTCTGCCTGCCTCATGCCGACAGCATCACCATGCCCACGGGCAAAGCGCGATTCGATGCCCACAAAGCACAGTACGACGCATTGAACAAAATCTACGGAACCTATTTCTCGCCCGGCAAAGCTCCGTCCCGCGCGTGCATGGCTGTGGAATGGATTCCTGGCGATTCCCTGATTGAAATCGTCGGCAGCGCGGTGGTCATCGCCGCGCCTGCTGAAAAGTAATTTGCGGCGGCACAAAAAACTCGTAGGGGAAACTACAAATGAATTTGAAGAAGTTTGATTGGAGTCGCCGTGCATTTCTCTACGCACTGGGAGCCATCAGTGGAGGCCTATTGGCACCGGCTGAATCAAACGCCGCAAGCCTCTTCGGTAGGAAACACAAATCTCCCATTTCTTCGCTCGACGGCAATCCCATCGTGCCGATTACCAGCGGCCTGGGTTCTACCGGCGACATCTATGCCGAGTTGGGTGTAACGCCTCTCGTCAATATCAATGGCACAGTAACTGTCATTGGCGGGTCTGTGATGAAACCAGAAGTTATGGAACTGATCCGCAGAGGCAACGAGCATTTCGTCTTGATCGACGAGCTCGAAATCGCAGCCGGCAGATTCATCGCCAAATTGTGCAAATCTCCTGCAGGGTACACCGGCCTGGTAACAGGCGGCGCCGCCGCTGCCATGGTCGTCGGCTACGCAGGCATGATGACCGAAGATCTTGAACCCCGCATGCGCGACATTCCGGACGTGAGCAATTTCCCCAGAAACGAAGTCATCATTCAGAAAAGTCATCGCTATCCATTTGACCATCAAATCCGCCAGACCGGCGCAAAGCTGGTTGAAGTCGAGACACGCGAAGAGATGATTGCAGCCATTAGTCCCAAGACGGTTGCCATCCATTTCACCAATATCCTGTCCGATAAAGGCAAGGTCAGCGGTCTTGAAACCGTCGAAATCGCCAAGGCTCACAACCTCTACACGTTCAACGATGCCGCTGCCGATGTTCCGCCGAAAGAGCGGCTTTGGGAGTATCCGGCAATGGGCTTCGACATGGTTGCTTTCAGCGGCGGTAAAGACATTCGCGGACCCCAGGCATCGGGCGTACTGATCGGCAGGGAAGAGCTGATCCGCTACTCGTTGCTGAACATGAGTCCGCAGGAGGATCGCATCGGCCGTTGTTGTAAAGTCGGCAAAGAAACAATTTTCGGCTTACTCAAAGCGCTTGAGATATTCGTCAACGAGGACTTCGACGCCACACTAAGAATCTACGACGAGCGCGCACAAGTCATCACCGACACAGTGAGGAAGTTTGGAGTGACGGCGCTCCCTCGGCAGTTCAATCCGCAAGCCCTGGGCAATGTAACGCCGCGTTACAGTTGGCAAATCGATCCGTCCAAACTCAAAATCACGGGGCCAGAAGTCATGCAGAAGCTGGCCGACACGCGGCCCATCGGTATCGGCAGCATGGGTGCCGGTGCGAGCGGCATGCGCGGACGCAACCCCGACGCGCCCGCCGGCGACACGCACCCCGAGAATCAGCGCCCGCCTCGCGACCCGCACAGCTTCGGCTTCGCCGTCTGGCAGCTCAAGCACGGCGAGGAAAAAATAATCGCGGACCGCTTGGCGGAGATCTTCAGCGCCGCCCCGAAAGCCTAGTCTTTAATCCTCCGAGTGTTAGCGCCACATCCCAACGAGCGCCCCTTTCAATCTGGCGGGCGGAGTCTAATGATGCAGCGTAATCCCGCGTCCCAATACCTCAACCAGAGAAGCCCGGAGTGTGCACCCGCCGCTCCTGGCAGAGCGGATTGCCACACGAGCTGAATTCCAATCGGATTCGAAAGCCCGCCCGCGCACACAAGGAAACCCGCGGTGAAGTAAGGAATAAGCGTGAGTCTCAGCAACCGAGGCGTTGCCTTACCAGGAACTCCGACGTACCGAACCAGCGCGGTGCCCGCGACCAATACCGCGCCATAATACAACCCTGCTCCGGCGATAACCAGGAGTGACCGCCATAACCAGTGCGCCTTCGAGCCGGCGATTACCGTTGCCCAATCGCCGAAATTCGTGACGCCCGAGAAAAAGAAATACCCGGTGCCGGCAAACAGGTTGAACGCAAGACTTGTGAACAGAAAAAAGCGCAATCGAACCGATGCTCCTGTCGCGCTGCGCAGTGCAATCCAAAACACCAAGGCAGCCACCAGGTTCGCCAGCGTGCCACCCGCGGCAACAAGTCGCGAGTCGAAGTCGCTGGACCACGCCACGGTCGTCCACGCCCGATTTTGCGCCGGTGAGCAGAGCCGTCGCAGCATGACCCAATCCCTCGTGCAGGACATCGGCAATGACCTCAGCCAGGAGGCTAATCGCGCAGATTGTTAACACGTCGTCGTTCGCCTGCAACGACGCAGGGCTCGCTTCCGTTGTCATTTCTCCTTCTCTCGCTACTCGCTCAGCCCGCTTGCGGTAGATGAAATCTCTCGAGCTTTGAGGAAAGACTAGCAGGAAAATGCCGCCGGAAAATCTCATGATTGAAACCTAGCGAAGCCTTGATACTCACGACTACGACAAGGGCTTTTATTGATCGGGACGCATTCGGTTAGTGCTTGTCAATAAATGACGTGTTCGGGTCGGCTTGGCCGCCGGTTTTCGCTTCTCTTTCCTTCTGTCTTTGCGAACGGCGGAAACAAGGCATAGGATGCGGCTCACCGTATTCCCGCCGTCGACGAAAAGGAGCTCTTCCATGCATCTCCACCATCTAAACTTGCTCGCCGTGCTTGTCGCAGCCATTTCCACGATGCTTGTTGGTTTCTTGTGGTATTCGCCATTGCTTTTCGCAACATCCTGGATGCGCGAAATGGGCTATGACCCGGATGACGAAGCCAGGATCCGGGCCATGCAGAAGAACGCTGGCCCTGCCTACCTGGGCTCCTTGCTCGCCAGTCTGGTGACCGCGTTTATCCTGGCGCTGTTTTTTCACTGGCTTCACGTGCAAAGCCTCGAAGTGGGCTTGACGATCGCTTTTCACGTTTGGCTCGGCTTCGTCGCGACCGTGCAACTGACCGGCGTCCTTTTCATGAAACAGAGCATGAAGCTCTTTGCTATCAACACGGGATACCAACTGGTCTGCTACCTGGCTATGGGTAGCATCCTCACCGTTTGGAGATGAGCCAGATTACCGGATGTTTGGGTCCCATTTCCGATAAGCGGCGCTATTCAGACTCTGGAGTGCTGGAGCAACTGCACGAAGGTTTCACTTGAGTATCATCCATGGCACAATCCCGAACCGGAAGGTGGCTTAACGTGAAGTTTATCTTTCGCGGCAGCATAAGGAGCATTTCGTGAGCGAGTTTGGCACAAGACGCAATTTTTTTGAGCGAATTAATTTGGCCCTCACAGGGTTTGTGTTCACCCGGGCTCTGCCAATTCAAAAGGCCTTCGCGGCACGCGAACCTGTCCCTGAACCGGCGGATTACTACGACAAACTGGGGATCACCAAAACAATCAATGCAGCCGGAACGTACACCTATCTGACGGGATCGCTCATGCCGCCTTCGGTGCAAGCGGCGGTCGCCCAAGCCGCCAAGCATCCGGTGTTCCTGGAAGACTTGCAGAAGGCCGCTGGCGAATACCTCGCGCGACGATTGCGCTGCGAAGCCGCCATGGTCACTGCGGGCGCGGCTTCGGCGGTAACTCTCGCGACAGCCGCGTGCATGACCGCGGCCAACGGGGCTTCCGCGAGCCATTCCATGCCTACCGATATGAACGGCCTAAAGAATGAGGTAATCGTTCAAAAAGCTCACCGGTACGATTACGATCACGCAATGCGCAATTGTGGCATTCGCTTCGTCGACGTCGAGACCTTGCAGGAATATGAATCGGCTTTCACCCCCAATACCGCTATGTGTTTCTTTTACAACGCCGCCGATGCCGGACAAATCAGCAGAGAAGACTGGATTCGAGTCGCTCACACCCACGGCGTGCCGTGCTTGAATGATGCGGCCGCCGACGTTCCACCGATCTCAAATTTATGGAACTACACGCAAATGGGATTCGACCTGGTCGCTTTCTCGGGCGGCAAAGGGATCAGAGGCCCGCAAAACGCTGGTCTCCTACTGGGGAAAGCGAATCTTGTTGCCGCTGCCACCAAAAACAACAGCCCTTTCGATGATACCGTGGGGCGCGGTATGAAGGTCGCCAAGGAACAAATCGTCGGAATGGTGGCGGCGGTCGATTGGTTCCTCGGTCAGTCGGACGCCGAGTTCGAAGCGGAATTCCGCCGGCGGGCCGATCGCATTGCCGCGGCACTCAAGGATATTCCTACCCTGAAAGCTGAAATCTTCATACCACCGATCGCCAACAACGTGCCGCACTTGGTCATTCGCTACGACCAGCAGCGTGTCAAGATCTCCCCCAAAGAAGTCGCCAAGCAACTCCGCGCCGGCGCTCCGAGTATTGAGTTAAATCCCGCGACTGGTTCCACGCAGGCGAGCGCTGGCATTCCCAAAGATGCCGATAAGATCGTGGTGGGTGTCTGGATGCTGGAACCTGGCGAGGACGTAATCGTCGCGCGCCGCCTCCGCGAGGTTTTGACGCTGGCGGCGACGAGCTGATACCAGGCACTGGCTGTTTGTTCGACGCCTGTTGGCGATCATTTCCGGATTGCCGACCGCTCCTTCAGAAGCCTACCCTGCTCCTCAATGCAGGCAGGGTTCCTCTACCAGAATGCCTCAGCGGTGAACGATCGCCTACGCCACCGAATTCGTCGTTGAGGTTCAACGTCAGGTTTGCGTTCTCCACTACTTTGTTCCACCTCGCGTCGACCGAAGCATCGCTCGCTGCGTTTGAAATGATCTGGTTCATTTCTCCTCTTTGAGGTTATTTGAACAGCGACGCTCCATCGCGAAGTACGGGTTGCATTTCGTCCGCGAGCACATCTGGTGCATAAATTTCCAGATAGTTGACATGGCGGCCAGCACCGTTGGGCTGCATCCCTCGATGGATCGCTTTTTTCAGAGCCATCTGGGGATCGCCCTCCGCGCCCATGTTTTCGCTATTGTGTAGGCAATTGGTGCGCAGCTGAAAACCGGTGACAATACGTCCGTTGTAGCTAATCACCAGCAGCACGTTGTTGGGACCCCGCTCCTTCTCCGGATTTCCATCGAGGTTGCTATTCTGCAAGACAAATCGGTGACCCAGGACCCTGATTCCCTCCTCGATGACGGCTTCCTTGGTTGGCCTTCCCGCACGCGCGTCGCGTTTATCTCGGTCATTAATATTCAGACCTGAGCCCGTCGATAGAGAAACGTACTGATTCGGAAAGTCGGCTGCGTACACTTCAAAGACCTTTTGCCACGCCTCTTCATATTTGCGCGG